>FWPV01000365.1_pt1 | contig 146423 bp, 145 predicted proteins | sample 2228371 | NCBI WGS metagenome assembly FWPV01 (sample SAMEA103939776, study PRJEB20133) | metagenome
TGAACGAAGAGCCCGTTGCGGGAAAACTGCACGGCGGGTTCTGTGAGGGGCGCGGTTTTCTTATTATGAGAAAATTACACGTCTACTCGACAATTGGGAAATTAGGTAATCAGGTAATTAGCGCCTAAACAGTTAAATTCTTGCCCAATGAGCAAAAATAATTTGACCGCGAATTCCGCGAATTATTCAAATTGCGCCAATTAATAATTAGCGAAATTGGCTTAATTCGCGAAATTAGCGGTCTAGTTTTTTGGTTCTGGCTTGTCCAGGTCAGGTAGTTAGGTAACTGAGCTATTAGGAAAATAAGCTGACATATTGGATAAAGGCTATTTATCGTTAAAAAGATGGAGCAACTCACTTTTAAACGAATAAAACAAATAACACAAATCTCTATAGACTTATCTTCTTATTTACCTAATTGCCCGATTACCCAATTGCCCGGTTACCTAATTGGCCAGTTACCCAATTGCCCGGTTACCTAATTGGCCAGTTACCCAATTGCCCATTTACCCAATTGCCCAGTTACCCAATTACCCATTCAACTAATTACCCAACTACCTAACCCTCCAATTCCTTCAAAATCTTGTGCAAGCTCGCCCGATTTAGGCCGCAGTCCTTCGCTGCCGCCGATATATTGCCATTATTCTTTTGTAGCGCTCGCCTGAAATAGACTTTCTTGAACTCTTGAAACAGTGCCTCCTTGGCGTCTTCATACGACTGATCCAGTAAATGAATGGGAAACTGAAGGGACTCTTCATTGCTGGGAAACTTGATGTCCTGTTCATTGAGTGGGGCATTGCCAGCATGGAAAGCTACCAATCGCTCAATAAAATTTCTCAAATCACGGATATTGCCTGGCCAGGAATAGCTCTGCAGCTTGCTCGTGGCAGAGGGAGTCAGCTCGGGCACAGGCTTGTTCATTTCTCTGGCATAGCGATGGAGGAAAATTGCTACCAATTTAGAAATATCCTCAGGCCGTTCCCGCAGCGGAGGAAGCTGGATGGGAATGACGTTGAGGCGATGGAACAGGTCTTCTCGGAATTGTCGTTCTTTGATCATCTGCAGTAGATTTTTATTGCTGGCAGCGATGATGCGGACATCGACTGAGATGGTTTCGGTGCCGCCCAGCCGTTGAAAGCGACGGTCTTCAATCCAGCGGAGGATCTTGGCCTGCGAGTCCAGGGGCAGATCGCCGATCTCATCCAGAAAAATGGTGCCCTGGTGGGCGAGCTCCAGTTTGCCTTTTTTCTGAGCTTCAGCGCCCGTGAAGGCCCCCTTTTCATGGCCGAAAAATTCGCTTTCAAATAGCGAAGAAGGTAGATTGCTGCAATTGATCGGTACAAACGGTTTGTAGCTGCGATGGCTGCGGCGATGGATTTCCCGTGCCAGCACCTCCTTGCCCGTGCCCGATTCGCCCTGAATGAGGATTGTCGAGTCGATCTGGGCCACCTGGTCGATCAGTTGCAGGATGGCTTTCATCGGCGAGCTTTCCGCCACGATTTGATCGAATTGCTCGGCGGTCGCTTGCTGATACAGCAATCGCCAAATGACCTGCTCCAGTTGCCGTTCGATGATCAGTTTCAGCTCTTCGATTTTGGGCGATTTGGACATATAGTGCAGCGCACCCAGCTTCATCGCTTCCACGGCCGTATCGACTTCGGCGTAATCGGTGATCATAATGACTGGCAGATCGGGATGGCTTTTTTTGATCCGCTTGAGCACTTCGATGCCGTTCATGCCTTTGCCCAATTTTAAATCCAGCAAGACCACATGTGGCGTCGCCTTGTTCAATGCTTCCAATCCTTCTCGGCCAGAATGGGTGGTGGTCAGATCAAAAGTAGCTTCGGCCAGGGCTTGAAAAGTGTGGCAGAATTTTTTGTCGTCGTCGATGAGTAGGGCTTTTAATTTGGTCATGGAATTTGTTGTCTTAAGGATTCAAATGTTGTTTTTATCTCGGCATAAAATTGTTGACAAACAGATGGGGCATTTTGGGCTAATGGGATTAATTGATTTTCATCCAGTCGCACACTGTAAGCGTGAACGAAAAAATGTCGAAAGGCAAGGTAGTCTTTCAAGGTTTGGGCCAATGATTCTGAAATAATCTTTTCTTTTACTGCAGCCTGTAACAATTCTTGATGCCAGGAAGCTGACTGTGTCGGGATGATCTTTCCCTTAGCGGTCATCATTCTTTTGATGATGTTTTCGATGCCATTATAGAGGTTGTGGATAAAAGCGGCGATACCAGCCAATATCGCATAATTACGGTCCTGGTACTGCAGTGCCTTTTCCAATTCAGCGAGCGTATTACTGATCAATTCTTGTTCCGCTTCGATCTCTTCCCAGAGTTCATCCATAGATTTTTTTGCCCCTTTTCATAATCAACGCAGTAAATTTTGAAGGCGTGGATAGATCGATCAAATCCACTGGCTTGTTCAGCTTCATCAATAGCTCACCATAGAATGAAAAGAAGCGACCTGGCTCGATTCCAATGACGCCAAGATCAATATCATGCGCCAGCCGTGTATTACGAAGTGATGAGCCAAACAAAAATATGGCTTTCACTCCATATTCTCTTGCATAATGTCGAATGATTTTCAAGTCAGATTCAGGGATCATTATGGCGCTCCGTGTTTTGATGCGTACCATTCTTTCAATCCACATTATTTACAAATCCAATATATCATAATTTTTTTGATTATTCAAGAAAAATTTTTAACCTGGTCGACGTCCTATCAATTTTAATTTCTAACGAAGCGTCGCCTCAAACCGAGTAAAAAACTCCTAATAAACGGAACCCAACAGAATCTTTTTTTTCTTTTCTGTGGGATAGTCCACCCTGGCTGATGGGAGAAAAATGCTAAAAATTTTTCACTCAGAACCTGACTCATGATTAAAGAACTTGTTGAGATAAAAGATGTAGTGTTGCTCGCTCCTATGGTGAATTAGGAACTTCATCGACTGAATTTAAATCATGGCGTGCTTTTTTATTCGGATTTTATTATTTTCATTATGAATTTAATACCTATTGATTTTGTATTGATATGGAGTTCATCATAATCACAACTGAGCATCTTAAGAAGAAGCTGAGCAAAATTCGACGACTGGATGATCTGGTTGCACTCAATCACTAAATCGATTTTTTGTTTTACCGTGAGCAAGATGAAACAACTGAGTTAGGTCAATCGCTCATCAAAGGGCTCGAAGCTATTGTAAACGGAAAAATCTATACGATCAGCTCGTCTCAAGATATTTTAAATGTGGCTATTGAAATATGAATTCAAAATTACGCCTGCCTTTGCCAGAGATTTCAAACGATTAGCTAAAAAGAACAAACATCTTGCTGATGATTTTGATCACTTCCTCCAGCGTTTTGTTCACACTCAAAGCGATATAACCCTTGTGGGGGTGCGTATGTCTGCTACAGGCACTGGCAAGCGAGGCGGCTATCGAATCATTTACTATTTTTTTCATGAGAACAAAATCTACTTCCTTAAAATTTATCAGAAAGCCATTCAAGAAACCATCTCTGAATCTGAAAAAAAGCAGATCCAAAAACTAATTGAAGAAATAAGAAATATGAACTGACCCTCCTCTTGCCAACCAATTTCCCAATTACCAGGTTACCCAATTACCCAATTACGCCCTCCTTAGCTTCACCAAAAACGTCGTCCCCCGATTCCTGGCGCTGTGGGCCACTTCAATGCTGCCGCCATATTTTTCCAGCGTCCGACGGGAGTAAAAGAGGCCAAATCCGCCATCGCCTTCGGATTTCGTCGTATAGCTTTCATCGAAAATCTCATCCCACAGCTTTCTGGGAATGCCGCAGCCGTTATCCGAAAATTCGAGCAGCAAATGCCGATCCGCCTGGCTGAGCTTGAGCGTGATTTTAGGATGGGGCTGATCCACCATGGCTCGCTGGGCGTTTTCGATCAGGTTATCCAAAATCGCTGCCAGCTCGCTCACTTTGATGCAAACCCATAAATCCTGTTGATTCAGTATGGTCTCGAAGTTGACCTCGATCTGTGCTTTCTTCTCAACTGCCGAAACTGCGGCTTGGATGATTTTCCCTGCATCGCAGGTGAACCAACGGGCCACGCTATGCCTCACCTCATGAACATTCAGTTTGATCTGTTCGATCAGGCGATAGGTATTTTTCAACAACTCTGCTGGCACGCCTTTTTTCAACGCCAGAGCGACTTTGATCTTATCTAAATTGGCGGAAAGCTGCAATCGCTGGCGATCCAATTCGGAGGTGAGCTGGACCTGAATGGCTGCCTCTTGCGCCAATTGATGGATATGTCCCAGTTCCTTATAAACCAATTAATAAAAGCTCACGATCGTTTCTTTGAGCTGCTCCGCCACCTTTTCGGAAATGGGCTGATTGGGCGGCAAATTGTTGCAGAACAGTTGAAGCTGGTTCAAGCAACTGGTGGCCCAACTGCCGTGATCAAAGGCTTTGCAGGCGACCAGGAGCTCCTCGGCCACTCGCTCCTGTGACGCCCTGGTGATGCGGTGCTTTTCCAGCAGGATAATTCCCACGAACGAACCAATGGCTAGCGACATGGGCACTAAAAACGATAGCCAGAAATTATAATCACGAGCCAGCGCAACCAGCACGAGATAAATTCCCAGCGGATAAGTCAGCAAATAAAACTCCGTTCGAAATGCCAGCCACTTTTTCCGATCCACAAATAAGAAAGCGGCAATTAAAACGATCAGCAGACCCATGAATTTTATAAATTCGATTTGCAGGCGCTGGGATTTCACCAGCCGCATAATCCCTCGCTGGCGTAATGCTAAGAATTTTGACCAGCCTGCCTGTTCTTCGATGACCAGAATTTGCCCTGGCGATAAATCAGTTCGAGTGATGACAATTCCGCTGGGAAAGCAGATTTTCAAATCGACTGGGTTGCCAGACGGGACGCCAAAATGGATGGTGGTGGAGTTCATGCAACCGTAGCCATAGCCGCCATTCACTTCTCGCATGCCCAATAAATGATCGCTTTGATCGAGATGGCCAACTTCATATAAAAACGCTCTGGCGCCAATGGCATCCCGATTGCTTTTGGTGCCGATTAGCTTGATCTCCAAATAGCTTTTATTATTGAGCAGATTTTGATAATAGATGCTTTCGGCATCGTTGTTCGCCACATGTATATCAATATCCCCGTCATTATCAGGATCGCCGCAGGCGACGCCATTGGAATAGCAATCGGGTTCCATTTTGAAAGTCTTGTTATTGAGAACAAATTTCTTGTTGCCCGTATTTTTGAAGAAGAGATTGGGGCCTCGATTGGAAAGAAACAGGTCCAGATCGCCATCGTTCTCGGCGTCGAAGAAACAGGCGCTGCTGGTCAAGCATGAGTCCAATAAGCCAGCAGATTCGGTAATATCGGTGAGGCGGCCTGTGCCATCGTTTTCATAGAGACGATTGGTCGAGACCAGATTACAGATATACAGATCGAGATCGCCATCGTTGTCAAAATCCGCCAGGCAAGCGGCAGTGCTTTTGGCCAATGAATCGGGCTGGAGCGGCAGCCAGTGATCGGTCATGTCTGTATAAAATGGCAATTTGGTCTTTGGGTGAATTCCATCATTACGATAAATCCTGTTGGGCAAATTGAAAAAAGTGACGACCAGATCCAAATCCCCATCGCCATCCAGGTCGCCGAACGTAGCGCTTTTTCCGCCGCGTTGACTGGTAAGCCCTGCCAGATGCGTGATCTCTCGAAAGCTACCGAAGCCATTGTTGAGGAACAACATGTTGGTGGTATCTTCGTTGGTTACAAATAAATCCACGTCGCCATCATTATCCACATCGCCCCAGATGCCGACCTGGGAGCGGACGATCCCGCCAGCTACGCCAGCTTTGACGGCCACTTCTCGAAAGGTCTGGTTCTTCAAATTTTCGAACAGCGCATTTTTTTCATACATGCTGGTAACGTATAAATCCCGATCACCATCGTTATCCATATCGGCAATGGTGGCGCCCATATCGAAAATGACCGCTCCTTGTTTTGATTTAGCAAGGCCGAGTAGATTTAAATGCTCAGCGCCGTCAATTAAATAACGCTTTTCAAGAGTCCTAATCTGCCGATTGCCATTAAACAACAGCAGGCGATTTTTATCGACCGTGTTGATGCTGTAAATATCGTCATCACCATCGCCATCGATATCGCCCATAGCGACACCATATTCATCACCTGCCCCTTCAATAATAGTGCCAACATATTGCCAGCGAATTTTGGGGCTTATGGGCTGTTGAAAATGGACGTATTTCACGCTGCCATCATGGCTCAGCAAATAGAATTTGGGGGTTGGCTTGTCAGGTGCGCCAACGTTCCAGAGAATATCCCGCTGGCGATCGGCAAAGGTCGCGATGCCATTAGCTGTAGCTACGGCGTTGGTGTTATAAAATATGGGACGCCCGTCCTCTGGCCATGTGGCGATAAGCGTATCCTGTATTAAAGGAGCTAATGGAACCATCTCCCGTCGATTTCGAGTCAATCGAATGATCTGAGAGTCACTTTCCAGAAAACCCCAGCCGAGCGAGTCGTTGACCATCAGGACTCTGTTAATTGCGCCTTTTATCTGCATTTTGATCTGCCAGCGTCTCCCGTTCCAATGAAGGAGCGACCAGGTATCCCGATATTTAGCGCTGGCCCAACCGCAGCTATCGTTCGCCATGCTGATACTTTTAATATGGCCGAAAGTGGGAGCTCGAATCAACCGCCAACTGGTGCCGTTAAAGTGAATGATCTGTCCCCATTGGCAGCCAGCCCAGATATTATCGGGGGCCAAATAATCCATTTGTTCGATGGGATCAGCATTGGGGGTGTAATAATCGATGGTTTTCCCATTTTTCTGATAGCGGAGGAAATAGCGATAGCGGCTTTTGTCAAGGCAAACGAACCATGGTCCACCGCCAAAAAAGCCGAGCACGCCAAAAAATTGAATGTTTGCTGATCCTAATTCAACCTGCCAGACGCCATTTTTTAGATGATACAAATATCGTAATTTCTCTCCCCCAATAACCCAGCCATTGGCAGAGTCCAATAGCACTGTCTGAGGAGATGCTCCTTCCACGCTGAGGGAAATACTCCTCCATCCGAATTTGGATAGATCGCTTTCACCTGCCCGCGCAGAAGAAAATGGTACTTTCAGATGGAGAGTCCATAAAGGCAGGCTAATGATTAAAATTTTTTCTAAAAATCTCGCCATAATAAGCATCTTTCATATTAGAAGCCCTTGAAATTGGCCACATTCCCTCGCTTTTTTGGGATGATAAAGAAATATAATATTTTTTTAATGAAAAGCAAGCCCAATGATGAAAAAAATAATATTGCTTTTTGAGAAGGTAATTAATATAATTCATAGGAATTGCCGATAAAAATGTTTTTTGACATATCCCTGACAATATTGCACAACAACTCAGAAAAAAGGTGCGCGGCTTTTCGTTTCATGTAGATTGCCCTGAGGGTAGAAAACGACCAAACTTTACTGGATGAACATAAGAGATATTTTTTCCAATCCCAGAATGCTTTCGTTTGTTTGCTTATTGAGGCCTCCCTACGAATCTGTGGTCTAAGATGGTAAAACAATCATCCCCAGATGCAATCTTTGCCGTCGAAATAGTGCTTGACAAATTCTAAAAAAATGTTTATAATAAAACCAATAATAAGCGAGCATTCTGATTTTATTTTGTATTGCGAACCCGGCCAAAGCCGACCATTGTTTGCGGATGACCTTAGCAGAAATAAAAGAGACTCTAGAGGCAGAGTTACTAACGAGCGATGCTGATTTGTCTGTTGAAGTTCACTCTGTCTGCGCTGCAGACATGATGAGTGATGTTTTGGCGTTTACGGAGCCAGCATCGCTGATCATAACGGGACTCACCAGTCACCAGACGCTGAGGACAGTTGAGATCGCTGATGCAGTAGCTGTTGTGTTTGTCCGTGGCAAGCGGCCGGCATCAGATATCATTGCTTTAGCGAATGAAAAAAAAATCCCTCTATTGGCGACCGATTTCTGCATGTATGATGCGTGTGGTCTATTGTTTAGCAGGGGGCTATGCGGCGTAACCCACCGAGTAAAGGAATTTTTGGGAAAAAATGGCTGTCGATAGTCGTTTGGTTCAGGAATATTTCATCAAGGGGTGGGATTTCAACCATGCTGGGGAAGCCTCGTGCGAAATAAAAAATACTCTCAAGCAGATTGGTATTTCGGCAGACATTATTCGACGGGTGGCTATCGCTGCCTACGAAGCGGAAATGAACGTGGTTATGTATGCCCAGCATGGAGTTATGCGTTGCGAAATTGATGCGCATCAAATCAAAATTACCGTTGAGGATCAAGGGCCAGGCATTGTCGATATCGAATTAGCAATGCAAGAAGGATATTCCACTGCTACGCCGGAGATGCGCGAAATGGGCTTTGGTGCTGGCATGGGTCTTCCCAATATCAAGAGGAATACGGACAATTTTGACATATCTTCAGTCGTGGGACAAGGAACAAAACTAACTTTGTTGTTTAAGCTATAACAGAATCCTCCATGATACGGAGTTCTGCCATGGAAAAACCGCGACACTCCATACGGTTTGTTGAAGAAAAATGCATTGGCTGCGTCACCTGCTTGAGAGCCTGTCCAACCAAAGCAATCCGGGTTACTAACGATAAAGCTCGGCTCAACGAAGAACGCTGTATCGATTGCGGGGAATGTTTTCGACTCTGTCCTCATGATGCGATTGTCTCTGAAACCACCTCGTATGCTGATCTGAAGAAATTCGAGTGCACCATTGCATTGCCATCCCCGGTTTTATACAGTCAGTTCGGTTATGACGTATTGCCCAATCAAATATTGCTGGCATTAAAGAAAATTGGATTTGATTATGTATTTGATGAGGCTTGGGATTGCGAACTCACCACCGAGGCAATGCAAATATATCTCGATAATTGTAAGGGACCTTTTCCGCAGATTTCGCTTACCTGCCCTGTGGTAGTTCGACTAATTACCATGCTCTATCCGTCGCTGGTTGATCATTTAATCAAACTGGAAATTCCGCGAGAATCTGCTGCGAAAAAATTTCGTCAAAAAGCAGCGAACAGCCGAGGCATTGCTCCAGAAAAAATCGGTGTGATTCATATCACGCCATGTCCCGCAAAAATGATTTCCATTAACCATCCAGTGGGATTGGACAAATCGAATCTTGATGGCGCGATCGCCATTTCGGATATTTATGGCCCATTGTTAATGGCGCTCAAAGACCTGGAAGAAGACGTGATTCTTCAGCTATCCAGTGGAGTGGGCATTGCCTGGGCGATCAGCGGGGGTGAGATCATTGGCATTCGCCAGGAGAACTGTCTGGCGGTTTCTGGTGTCCAGGATGTGATCCGAACGCTCAATGATATCGAAGCTGGAAAATTAAATGACATCTTATTTTTGGAATGCCTGATTTGTCCCGACGGCTGCATTGGTGGGTCATTGACTGTTCAGAATCGCCACCAGGCGCGTCGTAAAGTTCGCCGGCTGATAAAGATGTTTGGCGAACAGACTCGCGTGAGTCGAGAAATGCTATTGCGATTGTACCGTGAGGGCTATTTCAATCTGCAAAAAGAAATTCTACCCAATCCACTACCACCGTTAGACCCTGACCCAGCCAAGGCGATACAAAAAATAAAGCAGCGCGATGAAATTTTGCTTAATTTGCCTGGGAAAAACTGCTCTGCCTGTGGCGCGCCAGATTGTCGTACACTGGCCGAAGACATCGTTTTAGGGAAGGCTACCGTAGAAGATTGTGTGTTTTTAACACTCAAAAAATTAGCAGGAAGATCATGAAGCTGAATCATCTTATCGAAAAGATTCCATTAAAATTGCAAACACCGGCTTCGAATCTCAACGTCGAAGTAACTGGTGGATACATCAGCGATTTGCTCAGCGACGTCATGGCCCACTCCAAAAAGGGAGATATATGGGTTACCCTGCAAATCCATCAGAACACAGTGGCCGTGGCGACCCTCAAAGAATTGGCTGGTATCATCGTCATCGGCGGCAAGCAGCCTGCGCCAGAGACCATCAAGAAAGCCGAGGAGGAAGGCGTCCCGATTCTGACCAGCGATCTGACGGCGTTTGAATTGATCTGTGAACTGTGCAAATTGGGCATTTCGGGCAGCCGCTGATGTTGAGAATTTATCGTGCTGATCTTCATATTCACACGTGCCTGTCGCCCTGTGGCGATCTGGATATGTCGCCACGAAAAATTGTGCAGATTGCTATTGAGCGAGGGCTGGATATTATTGCCATCACCGATCATAATGCTTCGGAGAATATTCTGGGGGCGATGAAAGCGGCAGCAGGGAAGCCATTGACCGTGCTGGCGGGCATGGAAGTCGCCTCGGCTGAGGAAGCGCATCTGCTGGCGCTATTTGGCAAATTGGAGTCTCTGGCTCAATTTCAACAAATTGTTTATGATCATTTGCCATCCTTTGGGATCGATCAGCGAGTTAGAGATGAGCAGGTGATCGTGAATGAAAACGATGAAGTGGAAGGGTTTAATGAGCATCTGCTCTTTGGCGCATCGGAGCTGACCTTTCACCAATTGGTGGCTGAAGTGCATCGGCTTGGCGGACTGGCGATTGCGTCGCATATCGATCGGGAGAGCTTCAGCCTCATCGGGCAATTGGGTTTTATCCCGAACGATCTGCCGCTGGATGCGCTGGAAGTTTCGTATCACTCCAGCCTGGAGCAAGCCAGGGAGTTGTTTCCCGATGCCCGTCGTTTTCCCTTGATTAAAAATTCGGATGCGCATTATCCGAACGAGATCGGTCGACAGACGACTCGATTTTTGCTTGATCGACCCACGATCGAGGAAATAAGGTTGGCATTGCACCACAGTCAGGGGCGTGAGGTTTTGGAATAGGGATGAAAATTGGAAGATCTCTCATTACATATTCTCGATATCGCCGAAAATGCCCTGAAGGCCAATGCCTCCCGAGTGGAAATTCATGTGATCGAAGATTTGGACCATGACCGACTACGAATCCAGATTATCGATAACGGCAACGGCATGGATGAGGTGCTGGCCCAAACAGCAACGGATCCATTTGTCACCACTCGGACGGAGCGGCGAGTGGGATTGGGGCTGCCGTTGTTAGCTGAGGCAGCGCGAGCAGCAGGCGGCGAACTTCGGATTCACTCCGCCCCTGGCAAAGGCACATTGATTGAAGCTGATTTTGGCTATCACCACATCGATCGCAAGCCGCTGGGCGACATGGTTCGGACGATGATGGTGCTCATTGCTGGCAATCCTGGAGTTGATTTCAGCTATCATCATCAAAAAGGCGAACAAAGCTATTGCCTGGATACGACCGAGCTGCGCAAGACGCTGGAGGAAATTCCGATCAATCATCCCGAGGTGATTAAGCTGATTAAGAAAGATCTGGAGGAGGGATTAAAGGAATTGGGGGTGGTTTTTTATTGAACGGATGGTTATTTTAGAAAAGATGATACTTTTTTGAGTACGATTTTAATAAATACAAATTTTCTCCAACGGATTGAAACAACCCAACGGATAGGAATCTGTTGGATTCATCTATCAGTTGGGTTGACAACCGAACTGAAGGATGATCGAAAAGATTTCATATAATTGTCAAGACGAATCAATCGAAGCCAAGACACGCTGGTTTCAGTCGCTATCGCTTTCAGAACGAATGGATATGCTGTGTCTGTTCACCGATTTTATTTTAGCAAATTGCCGCAATATTGCGGAGCGAAAATATGCTCAACCAGCTTCAGGACGTGTTTGTATCATTTCAATTAAACAAAATTAACTTTGAAATATGTCTGCTTATAAGAGATAATATAATTCACAGCTCGTAAAGGGGAAGAAATGAGAACAAAAATTATGATAATTTGTTGGGGATTGATTTTAGCATCTTCTCTGCTTCAAGCACAGGAGAAAGTGGATTTGGGCATCATCAATGAACGATTGATAAAAATAGAAACAAAAGTAGAAGAAGGACAAAAGGCGATTAACCAGCGCTTTGACGATATGAACAAACGTTTTGATGATGTCAACAGAAGAATTGATGATCTTAACGACCGTTTTAGCGATCTCATGACCTGGCTACAGATAATGACTGCTGTATTAGGTATGGTCTTTGTTGGCATCTTCGGAACCTTGCTAGTAGGCTGGAGAAAGATAGTTACCGTTGAAGCTAAAGTCGGCGAAGCGTTTCGCTTTGAAGAGCGAGAGCGAATGCAAGTCATTTATGAAGAACGACTGAAGAAAGTCGAAAATCAAATTAAGGAAATTAGAGAACTGGTTGCACGATGATATTCAGTTCTTTTTGGAATAAAATCAAATGCGGTTTTTGTTTGCTGAATAATATCAACCGAGGCCAAATTTGGAACCACTCAAAATTTTAGTGATCGACGACGAGCGGGGCATCCGAGAGGGGTGCCGCCGCATTCTGGAATCGGAAAACTATCAAGTGCTCTTGGCGGAGGATGGGGCCAAAGGATTGGAGCTGGCTCGCACCGATCAGGTGGCGGTCGCTTTGATCGATCTCAAAATGCCTGGCATCGATGGGCTGGAGGTCTTGAGAGAAATTCGGAAGATCAATTCCGAAATCATCCCTATCATCGTCTCGGGTCACGGCACGATTGAATCGGCGGTGGAGGCGATGAAAGCGGGGGCGTTTGATTTTGTGACCAAGCCGTTCACGCCCGATCAGCTTTTGAAGATCATTGATAAAAGCCTGAGCCAGAAAATCGAGCGACAAAAGGGCCTGGAATTAAAGAAAGAGCATCAGGAGCAGATGGTCGATGATCTCAACAGCCTGGCCATCGCCGATGAGATCATGGCTCGCTATCAATATCGAGATGCGGCGCTGATCGCCATTTTGCAGGACATTCAGAAGCGATTCAATTATCTGCCGCAGAGTCTGTTACGCTACGTGGCGCTGCGAATGAATGTGCCGCTGACTCGTGTCTATTCGATATCGACTTTTTACAAAGCGTTCAGTTTAAAACCAAGGGGCAAACATTTGATCAACGTTTGCCTGGGCACTGCTTGCCACGTCCGTGGCGGTCTAAAAATAATGGAACGGCTGGAGCGGGAATTGGGGATCAAGAATGAAGAAACAACTTACGATGGAAAATTTTCGTTGAAATCAGTGCGCTGTGTCGGCTGCTGCGGCCTGGCGCCCGTCATTGTGATTGATAATGAGTTTCATGGCAATTTGACGCAGGAGATGATTCCGAAGGTGTTGGCAAAATATTAATAACTGATGATCATTTGATTTAACACAATCCATTTTGAACCAAATCGATGGGCTACAAGCAATGAAGAAAGTTGAGCAACTGATCGATGCTATGAAATTGCTTTCTCTTGAAGAGAGAAAACAAATTTATCGTGATTTAAAAGAAGACATTTTCAGGTTAAAATTGATCGATATCGACATCGAGAAATACAAAGGGGTTGCAGGACATCTATGGGAGCAGGATGCACAAGAATTCATCAATGAGTTGAGAAAAGATGATAGATATTAGAAGGATATTTGTCGACACTTCTGTTTTTATCTATTTCTTAGAGGGTCATGAAATATTTGGCAATATAGCGAATAATTTTTTTAAGCATTGTTTGGCAAATCGGATCGAGATGAAGACAAGCACAATCAGTTACATGGAATTTTGTGTCATGCCCTATCAAAAGAATAGACCCGATGTCATTGAAAGTTTTAAAGAGCTTTTAATCGATCTCGAAATGTCAATTTATAGCATTAATTTGAAGATCGCAGATCTTGCTGCTGAACTCAGAGCAAGATATAAATTTTTAAAGGGAATGGATGCGCTTCAGATTGCGACTGGCATATATTCTGGTAGTGACCACTTTATAACAAATGATAAAAAGCTAAAAAGCATTCATGAAATCAATGTGATCATGCTTGAAGACTGGCAATAGAAAACAATCAGGAATGAATTAGATTAAGGGCAGCAAACTTGAAACAATATCGCACTCACTGTCTGGTCTGCACAGGTACTGGCTGTGTTTCGAATCATGCGTTCGATATCCAGAAGGCACTGGAACGGGAGATCGCTCGGCATCATCTGGAAAATGAAGTGGCGGTGGTGACAACGGGCTGCAATGGCTTCTGCGAACGGGGACCTGTGATGGTCGTTCAGCCTGAGAATATTTTCTATCAACGGTTGAAAGAGAAAGATATTCCGTTTTTGGTCGAAGAACATTTTTTGAAAGGCCGTCCCGTTCAGAAGTTCATGTATGTTCCACCCAAAGAGCAAGCGCCGATCCCGAAGATGAGCGATATTAATTTCTTCAAAGATCAGGTGCTCATTGTGCTGCGCAATCGAGGGCGGATCGATCCTGAAAAAATTGATGAATATATTGCCTACGACGGCTATCAGGCGCTGGCAAAGGCATTGACCGAAATGACGCCCGAGCAAATCATCGACGAAATCAAAAAGTCGGGTCTTCGGGGACGAGGTGGTGCTGGCTTCCCCACTGGGATTAAGTGGGAGCTATGCCGCAAGGCGAAGGGTGATATTAAATACATCATCTGCAATGCTGATGAAGGCGATCCTGGCGCATTCATGGATCGGAGTGTTTTGGAGGCGGATCCCCATGCAGTGATCGAAGGGATGATTATTGGGGCGAAGGCGATTGGGGCGCAAGAAGGGTTTGTTTATGTCCGAGATGAATATCCATTGGCGCTGCGGCGAGTGAATATTGCCATTGAACAGGCGACGGAGTATGGGCTGCTGGGCGAACATATTTTAGGCACGGATTTCAGTTTCAAGATCAACGTCGTTCGTGGCGGTGGTGCTTTTGTCTGCGGCGAAGAGACGGCGCTCATCGCCTCGATTGAGGGCTATGTGGGTCGACCTCGACCCAGGCCGCCCTATCCTGCGGAGAAAGGGCTCTGGGGCAAGCCGACCAACAACAATAATGTCGAAACCTGGGCCAATGTGCCGCAGATTATCCTGCGTGGCGGTGACTGGTTTGCCAGCATGGGTACGGAAAAAAGCAAAGGCACCAAAATATTTTCTTTGGTCGGAAAAGTAAACAATACAGGGCTGGTGGAAGTGCCGATGGGAACCACGCTGCGAACCATTGTGTTCGATATTGGTGGCGGCATTCCCAAAGGGAAAAAATTTAAAGCGGTGCAAACTGGCGGTCCATCGGGCGGCTGCGTGCCCGAATCGCTGATCGATCTGCCTGTCGATTACGAGAAATTGACAGAGGCAGGAGCCATCATGGGCTCGGGCGGCTTGATCGTGATGGACGAGGATACCTGCATGGTGGATGTGGCGAAATATTTCGTGGAATTTTTGGAAGAGGAATCCTGCGGCAAATGCACGCCCTGTCGGGAGGGATTGAAGCGACTCAAAGAGGTTCTAACTGAAATTACCCAAGGCAAGGGCAAGCCATATCATCTCGAAATATTGGACGATATCGCTTTAACAATGAAGGAAGCCTCGCTATGCCAATTGGGAGCGACGGCGCCGAATCCCGTATTGACCACGATCAAATATTTTCGGGATGAATACGAGGAACATATTTTCAAGAAAAAATGCCGTGCCCGTGTTTGCAAGGATTTGATCATTTATCGCATCATTGCTGAGAAATGTACGGGCTGCCAGCGCTGTGTCCGAGCCTGTCCCACGGGAGCGATTTCAGGCCCCAGGGCGCAGGCGCATAATCTGGATGTCGCCAAGTGCATTAAGTGCGGGGCGTGTTATGAAGTATGTAAGTTCGATGCCATTGCGGGGGATGCGATTTGTATTGAATAGGGCCGAGCGCAGAGAGGTTGGCGCGTGGCGACGTATTTTTTGCACAGCATCAAGCAATTTGATTTTTGAATGGATTTAATATCAAGACTGAATACACAGGAGGCAATTAATGTATACGATTTATAGATTAAATGCCAATGAGTTGGATAGTCGTTTCATTAGAGCATTGAAAGCCATGTTCAAGAACAAGCAAGTGGAGATCGCTGTTTGCGATGTATCAGACATTGAGGAGGATGAAACTGCCTATTTATTAAAGTCCCCCGCCAATCGAGCCCATTTGCTAAAAGCGATCGAAAATGTAGACCATCATCGCAATTTGGTCTCTATAAATTTGGAAGAACTGCAATGAGAAAGATCGCTTTTGAAGGAAGCGCATTTCAAGATTTTACTGATTGGGCAACGATCAACAGAAAAATATATCAGCGGATCGTGACTTTGATAAAAGATATCCTTCGTCAACCATTTGCAGGCATTGGTAAACCAGAACCATTGAAGCAGGAATTGCAAGACTATTGGTCAAGACGAATCAATGATGAACATCGTTTGGTTTATAAAGTGACCGATGATGCCATTATCATAATTTCATGCAAATATCATTACCAATGATCCTTGAAAGGTGTCAGAGCTTTCAGCGCTGTGTCCGAGCCTGTCCCACGGGAGCAATCACTGTCCCCCGAGCGCAGCCACAGAATTTGGATGTTGCCAAGTGCATCAAGTGTGGCGCCTGCTATGAAGTCTGTAAGTTCGATGCCATTGCGGGGGATGCGATTTATATTGAGTAGGAGATTTAATTATGTCAGCAATTGAACACGTCACCATTTCGGAATTGCAGGAGTTGTTGCAATCCTTAAAATTACCACCCGATACACGTTTGACCATTCAATTTGAAGATGGTCAGGCAGTTGAGAAGGCATTAAAACGACAAAAAGCCATCGAAGCCATGAAAAAACTCAAAGGATCAGGGAACGGAAAGCTGGTTAGTGCGCTATTGGCCGAACGGGAAAAAGAGGCCTTATTATGAATCTTTTCGTTCTGGACACCTCTGCTCTTTTGATCTATATCGAAAATGAAGCAGGCGTTGACGAAGTGGAAGGCTTATTGTTGCAGGCCATTCACAATGAAATCGTGCTTTATATTTCGATTGTCAGTTGCATCGAGGTTTTTTATATTTCCTGGCAGGAGCAGGGCAAAGAAACAGCGATTCAACGTTTAAATTTGATTGATGATTTGATGGTTATCCAGGAGCCTGTGGATAGCCAATTGATTAGCGTGATCGGTGAATTAAAAGCGACTAAAAGGATGTCATTCGCTGATTGTTGCATTGCAGGTCTGGCAAAATTCAAACAAGCAACGCTGGTTCATAAGGACCCAGAGTACGAACAACTTGAAAGCGAGATTAAGCAGCTTAAGTTGCCTTATAAAAAGAAAAGCAACTAAAAATAGATAAACATTCATTATTCGTTGCTGGGAACATTTTTGATAGGAATTGATTGTGGGAATGGATCATAAAATTCACCAGTACGACAAGCTCTTGAACGAGCTGAAAAGCGATCTCATCAGTCTGGAGAAAAAATACAATAGAAAATCTGAGGATTTCTTTCGTTCATTCAAAAAGGGAGAATTAGGGGATGATATGGATTTTGTCGAGTGGGGATCGCTTTATGATATGTATCAGAGAATTCTGAGCAAGAAAAAAATGCTCGGCTCAGCAAATGATTCACATTATTTTGAGAAGGAAGAATAATGATCCCAATCACCATAAACGACCAACACTTTGAAATCTCCCCCGATCTATCGGTTTTGGAAGCCGCCCGAGAACCGGGGATTCACATTCCAACCCTTTGCTATCATGAGGCATTGGAATCGGTCGGCGCCTCCTGGCTTTGCGTGGGAGGAAGTAAGAGATCATCATAAGTCTGGTCAAAGTAAATGAGGGTTGGATTTTTATAAAAGCTAATTTGACAATGTCGTTAGAGTCGGAAAAAATGAGAACAACGAGACTACAAAAAGAATCTCTGAAACAGAAAATCAGAGAGATTTTGAGTCAAGAAAAAGAAATTGAAAAAATTTTTATCTTTGGCTCATTCATCAATTCAGCGCAGCCAAATGATATCGATATTGCTATTTTTCAAAACAGCGATAAGCCATATCTCGAATTAGCCATGAAATATCGTCAACTAATTCGACCGATTGCCAGAATGATTGCAGTAGATATTATCCCTATTAAATCCGATGTTGCTGATGGCTGGTTTCTCTCAGAGATCAAGACTGGTGAGTTGATCTATGAACGATGAAGCGAGAATCTGGCTGGATTATTCCAGGGAAAATCTGGAATCAGCGCAATTGTTAATAAAAGCCAGTCTGTTCAATCCATGCTTACAAAATTGCCAACAGTGTGTCGAGAAAGCTTTGAAGGCACTTTTGCTAGAGAATTCGATTCCACTGAAGAAAACGCATAGCATTTTAGAATTGTGGAATATCCTTTTTCAAAAAGAATTGCAGTTGATATCAGTGAAGAGGAATGTGAATTCTTAGATTCAATTTATCTGCCGTCGAAATATCCGTTACAGAGCGTATTGCCCTATTACATGCCCGATCAGAATATCTGTGAACAGGGTATTGCCATAGCGAAAAAAGTTTACCAAGAGGTTCAGAAAATTTTAATTTAGCTTTGTCCGCCAGGAATATAAAAATTCGGTTGAAATGAACGATCCGAACAGTCATCAAAAAGGAAACAAGAAATAATGATCCCAATCACCATAAACGACCAACACTTTGAAATCTCGCCCGATCTATCGGTGCTGGAAGCGGCACGAGAACACGGGATTCATATTCCAACGCTTTGCTATCATGAGGCATTGGAATCGGTCGGCGCCTGTCGGCTGTGCATTGTGGAAGTGGAAATGAATGGTCGAACTCGAACTGCTGCCTCGTGCGTGACGCCAGTGGCGCCGAATATGATTGTCCGAACTAATACCGAGAAGATCCAAAAATTGCGGCGGGTGCTGGTGGAATTATTGTTGGCCCGTTGCCCCGAATTGAAAGTGCTGCACGATTTGGCCAGAGAAGTGGGTTTGAAAGAAGTCAGATTTTTTAAAGAGCAGGAGGATTGTTTTTTGTGCGGTCTGTGCGTTCGGGCGTGCAGTGAAATTGTCGGCGTCAATGCCGTGGGCTTTGGTGATCGTGGCGTAAAAAACAAAGTCGAGCCACCATTCTTGAAGGCGTCCAATGTGTGTATCAGTTGTGGCACCTGCACCACGATCTGTCCCGCTGGGACGTTTCATCTGGAGCGAGTGGATCGATTGAAAAACCTGCATCATTACGCCGATGAATATCGTGAAACGAAGTGTCGGATTTGTGGGGATCATTTTATTTATTAGCAGCAAACAGGAGTGCAGTCCCTTTATGGACTGCCAGTTGCGGTGCATAAAGGCACCGCACTCCGCTTGTTTCACAGTAGCCGAATTACCCAGTTACCCAATTACTTGATCTATCTGAGGAGCAATTTGTGAGCGACGATATCCGAGTGGGAGTTTTTCTCTGCCAATGCGGTGGGCAGATCAGCAATGTGCTTTCCAATAGTCGAATTGAGCGGGCGATTAAAAAAATTTCAGATGTTGCTTTTGTTTCGATAACTGATTTTCCCTGCTCCAAAATGGGCTTGCGGCAGCTTCAATCGGCGATTGCTGATCACCAACTGAATCGAGTGGTTATCGCTGGCTGCTCGCCCCGTTTGATGAAGCAGGTGTTTTCAAAAGTCGTGGCCGAGGCGGGATTGAATCCTCATTTGGTGGAACTGGCCAACGTTCGGGATCATTGCGCTAGGGTGCATCAAAAACAGAAGAGTCTGGCGACGGCCAAAGCCATTGACATGATCACGGCAGCGGTGCACAAAGTCGCCAGGAAGCAGCCCCAGCAAAGATTACAACAGAAAGTAAATCCCATAGTGGCGGTAATCGGCGGCGGTATTGCGGGCATGAGCGCTGCGTTGAGCCTGGCGAATCGGGGGACGCAGGTAAAATTAATCGAGAAAGAGGCACAATTGGGTGGCTGGCTGCAACAGATCAATTTGCTTTATCCTCGGGATGTTTCGGCCAGTGAATTTTTAAAAGAGAAAATTCGGCAGATCAGCGATCATGCCAACATCGAGGTGATAACGCAAGCAGAAGTCACGCAGATCGCTGGTGCTGTGGGCAATTATGCGATAACTTATGCGCAAAACGGGACTGAAGCTACTTTGCAAGCAGGAGCGATTATTTTTGCCGCAGGGGTTCAATATTTTTATCCCCATAGCTTGTATCAATATGGCTCCAATGACAGGGTGATTACCCAGCTCGAATTCGAGCGGATGTTGGCTCAACATAAAATGACGGCCAGGGAACTGGTATTCATTCAATGCGTGGGATCTCGTAATGAGGAACGACCCTATTGCGCCAGGTTCTGTTGTCCCACCACCTTCAAAAATGTGCTCTGGTTAAAGAAAGCTAATCCCGATCTAAAAATCACGGTCATTTTCAGGGGCTTGACTGAATATATTCGGGAATATGACGAGGCAACGGAATTGGGCGTGCTGTTTATCCGCTATGATCCCAAGCAGCCGCCCCAGGTTCAAAACAACTATGTTTATGTGACGGACGAGAAGACCGAGAAGGAATTTGAAATTCCCTTCGATCTGTTGGTGCTGGCAACGCCGCTGATTCCCAAGCCCGAAGCCAAAGTTTGGAGCCAGATGCTGCATCTGCCGATCGATGAATATGGTTTCATCATCGAGCCGCACATCAAGCTGCGGCCCGAACATTTCGCTCCCGATGGGATTTTTGTGGCGGGCAGCGTCCACTGGCCTGGGATGATTGGCGATAGCATTTCTCAGGGCTACAGTGCTGCCGCCCGAGCACACGCTCTGATTCAAAAGGAGATCATCGAGCGGGAGCCGATTGTGTCTGCGATCGATCCCGAAATTTGCCGTGGCTGTGGCCGCTGTATCGAGGAATGCCCATTCCAGGCCATTGCCATGATTGAGGAAGGCGATGGTTTTCGCCATGCGGAGATCAATGAATTTTTGTGCAAGGGCTGCGGCATGTGCGCCGTGGTCTGCATTTGCGGGGCGGCGCAGGTGAAGCATTTGACGGATGGGCAGATGGAGGCGATGGTCGGTGTGAGGGGTTCATAGTAAAATAGCTAATGAGAAATTGCTGTGCGAAATGATAACTTGTTGGATAGAATTCGATTTAATCCCAAGATTTTTGGAGGTAAACCAATTATCCGTGGCCTCCGAATTTCAGTGGAATTGATATTGGATTTGCTGAGCCAGGGAGTGAGTATTCAAGAGATTCTTGACGATTATCCTGACCTCGAGATTGATGACATCCGTGCCTGTTTAGCTTATGCCAGAGCGGTGATCGCCAATGAGGAAATAGAGAGTCTTCAATTGGAGATGGCTTAATGAAATTTCTGATCAATACTAAAATTTTATGAGGTAGTAATCATGAGAGAAAAAGAACAAATCTGGCTGAGTGCTCATCCAGAGATCACAAAGAAGTATCGGGGTGAATATATCGCCGTAATTGGAGAGAAGATTGTAGCACACGGAAAAAAATTAGCTGATGTGATAAAACAAGCAGAAAAAATAGAGAAGAAGCCTTTAATTTCAAAAGTCCCCCAAGCCGAGGTGCTGGTGGTATGAAAGAATTTCCTTTCAAGGCGATTGAAACCGAGCATTTGGGAATCATTTATCGGCCTGTTGCTCTCGTCAATCTAAAAGGACCCGAAAATGAAGTACTAACAGAAATGCTGGTTGATTCTGGAGCAGACGTGAGTATTATTCCTTTTGAGCTCGGATCATATCTGGGTCTGACTATTGAATAGAACGAGGATATTAAAAGTCTGGGCGGCATATCAGGTGGTATCCCAGTAGTTTATAGAGTAATTGAAATGGAACTCGATGATCTTGTTTTTCCCGTCAAAATTGCTTGGTCACTGGTTGAAGATGTCCCTGCGATTTTAGGGCGACTAAATGTTTTTGACGAATTCGACATTGAGTTTCAACACAAACCTAAGAAGACATTATTCAAAAAAATCGATTCAGCAAGCACATTATAAAAAAATGTTATGACCGCTAGCAATCAAGGGAAATTTGAACAGATCGTTCAGGATTTAAAATCAAGATTCAAAGAAAATCTTGTCTCGGTAATTTTATTTGGCTCTCATGCTCGAGCACAATCAAAAAAATATTCTGACATTGATCTATTAGTGATTCTGGATGAATTGATTCAGAGTCCGCTTGAAAAAAGTGAATTGGAATTTGAGCTTAGCTGGGCCTGGCAGGAAAAATACAATTTAAAAATTGACCTGATGATTTTGTCCAGACAGGATGCGCTTGACAATTTTAAAGTCCGTTCTCCACTGTTTTTAACCCTTGCGCTGGGAGTGAAAGTTTATTATGACAGAGGTGACTTCTTTCGAAAAAATTATAACTCACTTTTGCAGCAATTAAAAAATCAAAAATATTTTTATACCGATTCAGTGACCACATGGGATCTCAGCCAAAAAGCGACCGATTTGCTGAATTCGCCCGAGAATTTGTCCGAATGGCTCAGCACGACTTGAGTCAGGCAGAAGAAGCTCTGGCGAAATCAAAATACTCTGATGTCGTGATGTATGCTCAACAATCCAGCGAGAAGATTGCCAAAGCGTTGCTGGAACTGGAAAGGCATTTTGAAAGCATCCACGACGTATCCGATATATTTTATGTGGTGATTATGAAAGATAAAAAATATCAGCAGTATGAAAATGACTTTCAATTGGTTCGAAAATACCTCCGCTGGCTAGCGTTTCATTGGGGAAAAAGCAGGTATCCAGTTCTGGAAGGCGGGGTGGTTGTCTCACCTCTGGATCGTTATGATAAAAAATTTGCAGATGAGGCATTAGAAAAAGCCAAGTTCATTTTTCAAAATATCTCTAATGTTTTAAAAGAGAAGCATAATTTATTTCAATAAGGGAGACCCCCATGCACTGGTTCATGATCGCCATAATCATTCTATTCCTTTTCTTTGCTGGCATCCGCATCGTCCGACCGACGCACCGAGGGCTGGTGGAACGACTGGGTAAGTATCACCACTTTGCAACACCAGGTTTTCACTGGATCATTCCGATCATCGATCGAATGATTCAGGTCAATGTTACTGAACAAATGGTAGACGCCCAGCCGCAAGAGATTATCACCAACGATAATCTCAATGCCCGAGTCGATGCGCAGGTCTATTTCAAAGTGAAGCCTGATGAGGAGAGCGTGAAAAATTCCCAATACAATGTGTTCGATTACAAATACCAGATTGTAAATCTGGCTCGAACCACGTTGAGAAATATCATCGGTACGTTGACATTGAAATCCGCCAACAGCGAGCGCAATCGAATCAATACTGAGCTGCTCCAGACCCTCAGCCAGGAGACGGCCAGTTGGGGCATGGAGATCGTGCGCACCGAACTGAAAGAGATCGATCCGCCCAAAGATGTGCAGGAGACGATGAATAAAGTGGTCAAAGCGGAAAATGAGAAAATTGCGGCGCTGGATTTCGCCAATGCCCGTGAGCGGGAGGCCGATGGCTTGAAGCGGGCGGAGATTAAAAAAGCCGAGGGCATCAAACAGGCGAAAATTTTGGAAGCTGAAGGCGAGGCTGAGGCAATTCGACTGGTGAATGAGGCGGCCAATAAATATTTCGTTGGCAATGCCCAACTGCTTCGTAAATTGGAGGCATTGGAGCGGGCACTGAAAGAAAATGCCAAGATCGTGATTCCTTCGGACACGGAGTTGATCAATGTGATTGGCGAAATGGCAGGGGTGTTGCCAATACGGAGAAGTGCAGATAAATGAATCGTCTTGATGATGACGCATTCTGCTACCAATTACGGAGTGGAAGGATAAATGTACCAGAAAATTTTGAAGGAAATCCAAAAGTGCATTGATGATGAGAACTATATATTGACCAATCACGCAAGGGAACAAATGTTCGAGGATTTTTTAGATCGATATGATTTAGAAAAAGCAATTAGAAATGGTAGAATAATTGAACGACAGCTTGATGCGGTGACGGAGGAATTTAAATATGTAATTCGTGGAAAAAGTATCTCGCTGGCGGAGATTGAGGTGGTCTGTAAATTATCAAATGCTTTGATTATAATCACAGTTTATAAGCTCTAATTTTAGCATCAGGAATGAAACATGAAAACGACCGAAATTAATTATGAAGGCATCAAGTGCGATTTCTGTAAAACAGGAATCGTCAAAAATGTCAAATCATTGGAGAAGCTATTTTATAAAGGCAAAATCTACATTTTTGAAGATGTTCCGATCGGTATCTGTAATAACTGTGGCGAACATTATGTCCATGCCAAAGTAATTCGTGAGATGGAAAAAATGGTTGATAGCATGGAGCGGAAGGAGTTAGTGCCTTTGTATGAATTTCAGGAGGAATTTAGCTATTAAGGATAAAGACAAGGGCGCAGGTGAATTTATTATCTAAATTACCAGAGCATGAAAACGAAACAATCAAAAATAAACCAGGCAATTGATAGTTTCATAAAACAGCTTCAATATCATTGGTCAGATCAAATCATCGACGTTAAGCTTTTTGGTTCTTACGCTCGGGGTGATAGTAGCGAACATTCTGATATTGATTTGCTTATTATTGTGAAACAAAAAGACTGGGACACCTGGTTTGCTATTCAACAATTGGCTTCGGAAATTTCGCTCAAATATGATTTGCTGCTATCGACATTTATCATGAGTGGTAAACACGTCGAGTATTTAAGTCAGAAAAACTCTGCTTTCATCCGTCAAGTCCGTGAGCAAGGAAGAGAATTATGGTTGATGTAGAAAACCCAGATGTAAAAGCTTACTTACTGAAAGCGGATGAAGCTTTTCGAGAGATGCAGACATTGAAAGCAAATGGTCTATTTGCTGGTGCAGTTATTCGAGGCTATTACGCTATTTTTAATGCAGCATGTGCCATGCTCAGCTCAATTGGGTTGAGCTATTCAAAGCACAGCGCTGTGATTTCTTATTTCGGCAAGGAGTTTGTGAAAAGCGGCAAGGTGGATGCTGAGTATCACACTATTTTAAGGGAAGCGTTTGAATTAAGGCGGGATGCCGAATATGATATTTACAGTGAAATTGATGAGATCGCAGCGAATGTGATTCAGGAGTTTGCTACTAATTTTTTAGAAATGGCTAAGGAATATTTGAGAGAATGAAAAGCATCAAATTTATTTTGAAGGTAATAACATGGAATCAATAATTTCAACTTCGGATTAAAAAAAACACCATCACGCTATTTGAAATTAGCGCACCATGGTGGAGAACCAGTGATCATCACTGAGCAGGGTCGGGCATCAGCCGTGCTGTTGGATTATGACACCTATCGGGGACTGATTGCGACCATTGAAGAAATGAGTTCTTCTGATGGGAGAAAATTATTACAGCAGGCCAAAAGAGAAGCTGAAGACAAGAAATTGATTCCTCATTATATAATTGTTGAGAACTTTTTAAAAGAGCGATAACTATCCACTATTCAGGTAATGAACTATGGAAGCAATTATTAAACTCCCTGAAACACTAATACCCCAAATTGAGCAAGCAGCCCAGTATGAGGGCTACCATGAAACGGAAAGCTATATTCTGCACATCATTCAAGAGAGACTGATAGAGCTATCCAATCGGATGAGAATCATCGAAATCACAGATCGAGTTAGAGATAGCTTAGAAAAAAAAGGTATTTCCGAAGATGATTTGCAGGAGGAATTTGACTCTTTCAGAAACAAATTAAGGGATGAATAACACGAAAGAAATTATTGTTATCGATGCTAATCCTCTCCTCTCGGCCTTATTGGGCGCAAGAGCTCGATCGATCCTTTTATCAGGAAAATTTAGATTTATAACCGCTGAACATACGACCTGGGAAGTAAAAAAATATATTCCCAGAGTTGCTGAGCTGACAGGTGTAGCTGAAGCAGAGTTATTATTTGCTTTTGATCATTTTCCGATTATAGCTTTTCAACCAAAAGAATATGATGATGAGCGTTCAACAGCTGACATGCTAATCAGCAAAAGGGATCCAAAAGATGTAGATATTTTAGCCCTGGCTTTGAAGTTTGGTGCCCCAGTTTGGAGTGAAGATAAAGATTTTGAAGGAATTGAAGAAATCGAGTTATTGAAAACTTCGGATCTGTTCAATAGGTTATCAATTTTATCTCATGAATAGTTTAAGGATACGGAAAAATAATCATGCCCCAACCCAAACCAGAAATCATCTTTTACTGTTGCGAATGGAATCCGTACATCGCTGCGGATAATGCTGGCGCCCAGAAAATCCAATATACCGCCAGCATCAAAATAGTGCCTGTAAATTGCAGCGGCCGAATTACGCCGAAGCTCATTCTCAATGCGTTTGAAAATGGCGCTGATGGCGTATTGATCGGCGCTTGCGGTAAAGGGGAATGCCATTATATTTCAGGCAATAAAACCTGTGAATCGGTGGTGAAAGAAACCCAGCAACTGCTTCAGCTTTCGGGCATCGATCCCCAGCGATTGGGATTTGAGCTGTTCTCGGACATCAGCGGCGAATATTTTGTTTCGGTGGTCAATCGTTTTCATGAACAGATCGTCCAATTAGGCACATTGGCGCAGAAGGAGGCGGCATGAAATTAGACGCCATTATCGGACAGACCAATGCTCACTATTGTCTCGAATGCGGCATCTGCACAGGCAGTTGTCCCATTTCCAGGATTTATCCGAAATATTCACCTCGGCTGTTCGTCGAAAAGTCGCTGCTGATTTCCGAGGAGGAATTGATCCAGGATAACGATCTCTGGACCTGCTTGACCTGTGGCGCCTGCAGCCAGCGCTGTCCTTCGCTGGTGGATTACCAGGATTTCATGCGTCAGACCCGCTCGCTGGCCATTGAAGTCAATAATCGAGGAATTTGCACCCATGCGGGCACGATTCAGGCGATCAGCCGTCTGCAAAGACAAAATTTTGTGAAGAAAAATTTGGATTGGATTTCCGATGATCTCAAAGTTGCAGAACAAGGAGATGTTTTATTTTTCGTCGGCTGCTCGCCCTATTTCAATGTGATCTTTAATGATATTGGAGCGAATAGTCTGGCAGCAACGAAGTCATCGATCAAAATTTTGAATGCGATGGGAATTGTGCCTGCGGTTCGTTCGGATGAGCGATGCTGTGGCCATGATGCCTATTGGACAGGCGATTTTAAAACCTTCGAGCTGCTGGCTAAGAAAAATATCGAGATGATCGAAAAATCGGGCGCAAAAAAAGTCATCCTCTCCTGCGCCGAAGGTTATTCCACCATCAAATCGCTGTATCCCGAATTCTTTGGGAAGCTGAATTTTGAGGTTCAGCACATTTCCGAATTCATTGTCGAGAAAATTGAAGCTGGTGAAGTGAAATTCAAAGAAATGGCAGGCAAAGTCACCTATCACGATCCCTGTCGTTTGGGCCGATTTGAAAGCGTTTACGATGCGCCACGAAAAGTATTGCAAGCCATCCCTGGATTGGAGCTGATAGAAATGCCGAGGAATCGAGAGAATGCGTTATGTTGCGGCTCCAGCACCTGGATCAACTGCACCCAGATCAATAAAAAAATTCAGGTCGAACGATTGAAAGAAGCCCAAAGCACTGGCGCCGCCACGATGATCACGGCCTGTCCCAAATGCAAGATTCATTTGAGCTGCACCATGCATGATAATGGGTTTCATTTCGAGGTGGGGATCAAGGATCTGGCGACGGTGGTGGCGGATGCGATGCTGTTCTGATTGTTAAAGATGAATAATGAAAAAAAAATAAAAAAACATAATTCTCCAACGGATTGAAACAACCCAACGGATTTTATTTTAAGGTTTTCATCAGGTGGGTTGTTTTCCATCGTGGCGAATTAGAATTCAGGTTTCCTTGATGTGTTGTTTATGATTGTGGCTGGCTAATTTTCAAAACCAAAAATATTTTCTGGAGCTAATTTATATGCGATTTAAGGTTATATTAGAACCGAGCGATGAAGGTGGTTTCACTGCGTATGTCCCAGTTTTACCTGGCTGCATTAGCGAAGGTGAAACCAAAGAGGAAGCATTAAAAAATATTCGTGAAGCGATCGAGCTCTATCTTGAACCCGTCGAAGATGATCTGGTTTTTGATGAACGAGCAACGGTTCAGGAGATTGTCCTGTGAGCAAAGTACCCAGTCTCTCTTACACAGAGATTATTCGTGCGTTGTAACGGGATGGCTGGACAGTCGTGCGACAGAAAGGCAGCCATATTCGATTGCATAAACGGATCGGGAATGACCTGTTAAAAATTACCGTTCCTGCACATCGACCTGTGAAGCGAAGCACGTTAGCTCATATCTTAAAACAAGCACGAATTGAGATAGAAAAATTCAGTGAATTACTATAAGGATTTAAAATATGGATTACTCAAAACGGATAATATCCAATCCTGAAATCATGCTTGGAAAACCGATCATTAAAGGAACGAGGATCACTATTGAGCTTATCTTACGAAAAATAGCCGAAGGAATGGCGATAGACGAGCTATTAGAAGCTTACCCCCAGCTAAAAAAAGAAGACATTTTGGCTGCTGTTTCTTATTCAGCCGATGTGATTGCTAAGGAGGAATTGCTTGCAGTATAGAATTCTCGCTGATGAAAGCGTGGACTATCGAATAATAACAGCCCTCAGGCGGATGGGCTTTGAAATTATTTCGATTTTAGAAAAACATCCTTCGGTTTTGGATAAAAGGAGCTTAGAGTTGGCACGAAAATATGACTCAATTATGATGTTAAATGAAAAATTCATTGAGAGCAGACAAAATTAGACAATTTCCCAACTGATAGATGAATCCAACGGATAAAGAAATTTCTAAAAATCAGTTGGGTTCATCTATCCGTTGGGAATAAAATTAAATAGAATTTATGGATTTCTAAAATCTATAATATGAAATCATCCAAATAGGGAGTTCCAATTTGAAAGACGTTCTCATCATCGGCGGCGGCATTGCAGGCATTCAAGCCGCATTGGATCTGGGCGACATGGGCATCAAGGTTCATCTGGTGGAGCGCCGACCCAGCATCGGCGGGATCATGGCGCAACTGGATAAAACCTTTCCCACCAACGATTGCTCCATCTGAATTCTGGCGCCCAAAATGCTGGATGTCGGTCGACATCCCAATGTCAATATTCTGGCGTACAGTGAAGTGGAAAATGTGGCGGGCGAAATAGGCAATTTCACCGTCACGGTGCGGAAGAAAGCCCGCTACGTGAGAGAGGAAATCTGCAATGCCTGTGGCGATTGCGTGGCCAAATGTCCCGCCCGCAAAATTCCCGATGCCTTCGAGATGGGCTTGAAGGAGCGCAGGGCGATCTATCTCTATTTTTCCCAGGGCATCCCAGCGGTGATGACCATCGATCCGCAGCACTGCATCTATCTGACCAAAGGCAAATGCGGCGCCTGCCAGAAAGCATGCATCAAAGGCGCTATCGATTATGAGCAGAAAGATCAAATGCTGGAAATCGAGGTCGGCGCTATCATTCTGGCAACGGGGCTGGATGTGTTCGATCCCACGCCATTGACGCATTACGGCTATCGCAAATTCAAGAATGTGATCACGGGTCTGGAATATGAGCGGCTGATCAATGCTACAGGGCCCACAGGTGGGCATTTGTATCGCCGCTCCGATGGGCAACTGGCGCACAAGGTGGCGTATGTCCAGTGCGTGGGCTCACGGGATTTCAATTATTGCAACTACTGCTCCAGCGTCTGCTGCATGTATGCTATCAAGGATGCCATGCTGGGACGGGAGCACGATCCTGATTCGGATTCGTATATTTTCCACACCGATTTCCGCAACGTGGGCAAGTGGTTTCAGAAATATGAGATCCGAGGCAAAGAGGAATATGGCATCAATTATATCCGAGGTCGGGTGGCGGAAATCACTGAGGATGCCAATCAGAATCCCATTGTCTGGTACGAAGACACCGAAACTCGTGAGGTGAAAAGTCTGACTGTCGATCTGGTGGTGCTCTCCACCGCTGCCATGCCCGCCAAAGGCTCGGATCAATTGGCGAGAAAGATGGGCGTGAAATTGAACGAGCATGGCTTTGTGGAAACGGGATTGCCCTTTCCGAATGATACTAATGTGCCAGGGATTTTCGCCTGCGGTTTTTGTATCAGCCCAGCGGATATTCCTGAATCGGTGGCCCAGGCGAGTGCTGCAGCGAATCGGGCGGCGGAGGTGGTTTTTTTGGAGCAGGTGAAAAGACGGGCGTAAAGGGATTTGCTGTTAATAAAAATCACAAATGCTAAACCGAAAATTAAGGTTTTCTGTTGATACATATAATCCGAACAAAAGCAACACCTGCCCAGCTTGCAGAAATGGTAGAAGAATTAAATCCTATCATCAAATTAGCAGTGGATGTACGGAGAAAAATTTTAGCTGGCGGTGGTCTGATGCATGCGGATTGCGAGGCAGTTTTGATTGAAGATGGCAGTCTGCAAGAAGATATATGGGGAGCGAATTGGATTCCATCAACACAAACATTAGAATTTGAAGCGCTGATAAATATCCGTCCCAGGGAACATAATTTTTCAATGACAATTCAAGACCCAGCTATCAGAGAGCAGGTCAAGCAAATTGTCCGACAGTTGTTAGAGGGAGTATGAGCAAACTGGAAAAACTACGATCACGCTATTTGCAAGACTCCCTTGCTGTCAGGCTGGGAGGACTGGCAGCCAATTTAGCACGAGTGGCAAGTTTTTCGAAACATGAAGGCAATCGAGAGGCGGTATTGGCTGCGTTGCAGGAAAGCAAATGGTTCATCGAATGGACGGCTGGCGAGCTCGATTTTCAACAAGCAACCGAATTGATTGACTTACAGGTGCAAATGGCGTTGTGGCAGCTATATTCGGATAGAAAATGGAATGAAGATTCATGGCGATCTGAATTGAGCGATCAATCAGCGCAGTGGTCTGAGCGTATTCTGAAAATGTCGGGTCTGCTAATTTCATAAAAGCAAAGACGCTTGTGCCAATTGAGAAATGATTAAAGAATGTATTTTGAAATCCTTGGTGAAATAACTGATATCGAGATTATTGCTATTGAGAGTTCCATTCGTGAAATTAATCGACTGCGTGAGCGCTATGGAGAAGGACGCTGGCGGAAATTAAAAGGAAAAGCAACTGTTCGTCTCGCCAGTGGGAATATCCGTAAAGCTGAGCTCCATTGGTATGAGGCTTATGGTATCGGTTAAAAGCAGATGAAAATTAAGCGATTTTTGGATTGAAGATATGAAACGAGAAAAGACAAAACAGCAATTTGTAATTTGCATTCAAAATAATGACTGCGAAGATTTAGAGGTAGGAAAAGTTTACCAGGTTTTGCCTGATGAATCCGCTGCTCGGGATGCCTACATCAGGGTAGTTGATGAATCTGGAGAGGACTATCTGTATCCACTGGATTACTTTGTGTTCATCGATTTACCCGAGAAAGCTGAGCAAGCCTTATTTGTCAATGCTTCATCGTCCGTTGCAATGAGTTAAGAAAAGTCTAATTTCCAACAAATAATAAGACAGCAATGGATGATAATTTTTACAATTTAACATCGGTTGCCGTTTTATCATCAGATGGACCCAAAAAACTTAAGAGGATTTTTCAATGAATAGCTACGCAGCGATAATTGTGAAGAGCGGTAAATGGTATGCGGGCTTTGTTAAAGAGGTACCAGGCGCCCATTCACAGGGCAAGACAATTGAAGAAGTAAAAGAAAATTTGAAAGAGGCTGTGAAGCTGGTCATGGAATCGAACGATCACCACAAATTTCTTAGGTGAGAACATGTTAGATATCCTTTGGATCAAAGAATGCGTCAGGAAAGGTGAATATTATTTTTCAAAGCACGGTGATCAGGAACGACAAAACGACAATCTGACTGTAATAGAAGTAGAAGAAGCTATCTTCAATGGTATAATAATCGAGCAATATGAGGATACGGGTAGAGGAGAGAGTTGCTTAGTCGCTGGCTTTACCATGACTGGGAAACCGATACACGCTGTTTGTGGAAGACGAGGAGATTGGGCAGTCGTCATCACTGTATATATTCCTCGACCACCGAAGTTTAAGACTATTTATGAACGAGGTTAACAATGAAAATCTGTAATTTTTGTGGGAATAAAAATTTTAAAGAAAAAACGGTCCAATATATTTATCGGCATAATGGACAGTTTCTCATTGTGAATAATGTGCCCTGCGAAGAGTGCGAATTCTGCGGTGAGCAATATTTCAAAGCCGAGACGTTGAAAAAAATTGAAAGCAACTTTCAGGCGATCCACTTTGCAGGCAAAAAAGCAAAAGAGGAATTCAAAGTTCCTGTCGATGAATATGTTGAAATATAACAACGCTAATTTTCAATAAGAGTTCATAATTTTTATATTGAGGAAAATGCACCATGCAAATTACCACAAAAGCGATTGAGACCGTGGGAACAATAAGCAATCGACGTCAACTGGTTTTAGATGAACCATTGCCAATCGTTGGGCCAAACCGAGTTCGGATTATCATCCTCATACAGGATGGCGATATTAGCGAATAAGACTGGTTGCATGCGGCTGCGGTCAATCCAGCTTTTGATTTTTTAAAAGAACCTGAAGAAGATATTTATACTCTTGCCGATGGGAGGCCGTTTGATGAAAATTTTGAATTATAGAATCCTGCTTCGAAAAGAGCCTGAAGGAGGCTATACTGTCATAGTTCCTTCATTACCAGGCTGTGTCACTTTTGGGGCGACAATTGAAGAGGCTAAAAAGATGGCAAAAGAAGCAATTGAACTATATCTTGAAAGTTTGAGAGCCCATGGGGAAGAAATTCCAACTGAAGAAGAGACTCTGGAATATAATTTAGCGATCGAGTGCTATGCCTAAATTGCCAGCCATCACTCCCAAAGACATTATCCGAGTGCTTGAAAAGGAAGGATTCGTGCTGGATAGAATTAAGGGTAGCCATCATATCTATTCTCATCCTGAGACCAGAAGGCGAGCGGTAATTCCTATTCATAAGAAAGATTTGCCCAAAGGAACATTGCTCGAAATTTTAAGACAAGCGGGAATAAGTAAAGAAGACATTAAAGATTTATTATGAGTTAAAATCAAGGAGTCCTCGTGCCAGAAATTCGTATTGGAGTTTTTGTCTGTAACTGCGGCAGCAATATCGCTGGCTTTTTAAAGTGCAGCGAAATTGCAGAGTACGCCAAGACGCTGCCCAACGTGGTGTTTACCAGGGAAAATCTGTTCTCCTGCTCTGAGGCAGGCGTGAAAGATATTAAAAATGCCATTATCGAAAACAAGCTCAATCGAGTGGTGGTGGCAGCCTGCACACCCCGAACGCATGAGCCGACGTTTCGGGCCGCCTGCGAAGAAGCAGGGATGAATCCGTTCCAGTTCGAGTTTGTGAATATTCGGGAGCAATGCTCCTGGGCGCACAAGAACGAGACTGAGCTGGCAACGCAGAAGGCCAAGGATTTGATCCGCATGGGCGTGGCTCGGGCTGCTTTGTTAGAGCCGCAGGAATCCATCGTCGCCAGCGTGGAGCCGACAGCATTGGTGATCGGCGGTGGAATTGCAGGCATGACTGCGGCGCAATCCCTGGCGCTGCGTGGCTTTAAAGTGACGCTGGTGGAACGGGAGGCGAAATTGGGCGGATTGGTGAAACGGCTGAACCAAATTCTGCCAGGCGATATTCCAGCCGAGAAGTTGATCACCGAAAAGATCGAAGCCATCACCTGCGACCCTCGGGTCGAGGTGATCACTAATGGAAAATTAGTGGAGGTGAAAGGATATGTCGGTAACTATGTGGCGACGATTCAAAATCAAAAACAGGAGGAGTTGAAGAAGAAATTTGGGGTGATCATCGTTGCCACAGGGGCGAAGGTGCTCAACGGCGATGGGATGTACAGCTACAACGGGAACGACATTATCACCCAGCTTGAATTGGAGCAGCGATTACGCCAGAAAAAGTTTTCGGCCCAAAACGTAGTGATGATCCAATGCGCTGGCTCTCGCAATCGGGAGCGGGTCTATTGCTCCAGAATTTGCTGCATGACGGCGATTAAAAATGGCATTATTCTAAAGCAGCGCAATCCGAAGTCCAGAGTATTTATTTTATATCGAGATTTGATGTGCTACGGCGTGGAGAACGAGGAATATTTGCGGAAAGCCAAGCAGTTGGGGGTGCGGTTTGTCAAATTTTCAGAGAACAGGCCTCCCGAAGTGCAAGACAAGCAGGTGCGGGTTTTCAATGATGTTTTGGGCCGAGAGATGACGCTCGATTTTGACCTGCTGGCGCTGGCGACGCCGTTCATTCCCAGTGATGGCGCTGAAGAATTGTCCAAGATGTTGAAAGTGCCATTGGATGAAAATAAATTCTTTCTGGAGGCACACATCAAATTGCGACCGCTGGATTTCGCTACTGACGGAATTTATGTTTGTGGCACGGCCCACTGGCCCGCATCGACCAGTGAGTCTATTTATCAGGCACTGGGAGCGGCAGCCCGAGCCTCTATCCATTTGACCCGACGAGAAGTGGCGGTAGAGCCGATTGTCTCGATGCTGATCGATGAGGATTTGTGTCGGGGCTGTGGACTGTGCGCTGCGGTTTGTCCGTATGGGGCGATAGAGATGGTGCAGACGGCGAAAGGGATCAAGGCGCACATGATTGCGGTGGCGTGCAAGGGCTGTGGCACCTGCGGGGCGACCTGTTACAAGCACGCCATCAAGATGAATCATTTTTCAGATGAGCAGTTGCTGGCGCAGATACATGCTGCATTTGAAGAGCAGTTTTGATGGCACACGGATGACACGGATTTTACGGATTGACACGGATTTTTGGGGGGAATCTTTATCATTTCCTGCCCAGCGGATAGATGAAGCCAACGGATAAAGATTTTTTTTAAATCCGTTGGGTTCATCTATCAGTTGAGATCAATTTCAAGCTTCTTTCGCTAATTGATGAAAGTGGACTTTTGTCAGCAGAAGTAGTTAAAAATTGGAGGTCACAATTTGTGACTTCCAATTCTCAAACAAAACTTGATTCTCCATTTTGGAACATCAAATAGAGTTATAAACATAAAAGGATTAGGTCATGAAGACAGTGACGATTGAAATGACAGAGGATGAGCTTAAAAGTGTTCTGCATGCTTATCAGACGCTGCAATCATTTGTTGAAAAGATTACCTCAAAGCAAGAGTTCTATAAAACCGAATTTTTAGAAGGATTAGACGAAGCCTTAGCCGATATTAAAGCTGGGCGTATCGAGGAGGTAAACAGCTTTGAAGATTTCATCCAATAAGCGAGGACTTCAAAGAACTAAACGTTTCTCCAGAGATATTAAGAAGCTTTCTCGTTCAATTCAACAAGAAGCATTTCGAATTGCCCAAAAGTTGAGAGATAATATCTTCGATCCAGAGCTTGACGTCCGCAAAATGACAGGACTCAAAGGCATCTATCGAGTGGTGGTGATGACAGATTATCGAATGATTTTCTCTTTTGATGCTGAGAATATTTATTTATTGAGAATTGGTCATCGAAAAGATATTTATCGAGATTTAGAAATTTAAAACCAGAGGAAAAACTTGATGTCCGAAAATTTCCATCCCAACATTCTCGCTTTCTGCTGCAATTGGTGAGCATACGGGGCAGCGGACTTCGCCGGGGTTGCGAGGCTTCAGTATAGTCCCGACATCCGAATTATTCGGGTGATGTGCTCGGGACGTGTCGATCCTGTGATGATGATCGAAGGATTTCTCCACGGGGCCGATGGCGTTTTTGTCGGCGCTTGCTTGCTGGGAGAGTGCCATTATTCCACGGGCAATTTCAATGCGCAGGGGAAGGTGCTGCTCACCCAGAAGGTATTGAAACATGCAGGCATTAATCCTGAGCGATTGGTGTTGCGATTTATGTCCAGCGCCGAAGGGGCGAAATTTGTCTCGTTTGTGACGGAATTTCAAAATCGCATCCGCAGTCTGGGGAAATTGGGGGAGAGCGAAAATATCTCCAGGGATGAATTGCGCTTAAAACTCACGGCCGCTCGTCATGCGGTGGAGGGTAAAAAGCTCCGCTGGGTGGTGGGCAAGCGCATGGAGTTCATCGAAAAGGGCAATCTCTACGGTGAAAAATTTACCGAGCATGAGATCCATCGCCTGTTCGAGGAAGTGGTGATGGACGAACTGGCGATTCAGGAGATCAAGCTGCGGGCGAAAGAAAAACCATTGAGTGTCAAACTACTGGCGCAGCAAATGAACCTGCCGCCGAAGCGGGTGCTGCGCCAGTTGGTGGACATGCGGCGCATGGGGCTGGTAAAGATTGCGGGGATCGAGGATCGGGCGCCGTTGTGGGTGGCGTGTTAAAATTTGATAGGCGAATAAAATGCTAGCCAGGAATTTATTATTATCTTTCTTTCTGATGACATTAATACTCATGTGGTCAAGTTGTTTCTGGTCCAGCAGCTTTCAAGAAATGAAAACCGTCCGTGCTATGCCTATCGAAACGGTCGATCTGGCCGACGTTGAAGATGGGACGTTTCAGGGTGATTTCAGCTACGGCGGCTTTACTTATGAGGTGGCAGTAGCGGTGAAAGACCATCGGATCGAAACCATCGATATTCTGAAAAATCGGGACACCAAACATGCTAAACAAGCTGCGGGAGTTGTCTCCAAGGTGCTGTCGGCCCAAACAGTCAATGTCGATGTGGTGACGGGGGCGACCACGACCAGCAAGGCATTATTAAAAGCGATAGAAAATGCATTGAAGAAAGGGGTGGCGAAATTAGACGATCATAAATAGGACAGTTGCTTTTAAAGCCAATTGGCGATCAAAATCTCACGACAAATTATTGAAGGAGGAAAAATATGTGAATGGGCTGAGCGATGCTATTGCAGATGACTTTATTAGAGGCTAAATGTTCAATGGACGAGTTGTATTGGTACTTTTAGAATCCTAAAATTGCCAGGAATTTTTTAATTTTATGGAGAAAAAATATGTCAAAAATCGATTTTAAATTAGAGAATCTGGAGAAGATGTTCCCTGCTCATTTTACTCAAGAACAGATTGCTAAAGGGCAGACAGCGTTCTTAAAAGAATTGGCATTTTATGCGCACAAGTTTTACGGTGGCAAAATCATGACCGTGCCCAAGGCGGGACTGTATAGCTTTAATTGGTTCAATGTTTGGTACACCCCTGGCGTCTCCAAAATATCGACTACGATACGGGATAACAATGACTGTTCCTTCGAGCTATCGAATCGGGGCAATTACGTGGCTATCGTGACGGATTCGACCCGTGTTCTGGGCGATGGCAACTGCACACCTCCAGGTGGATTGGGCGTGATGGAAGGCAAGGCCATGCTGATGAAATATCTGGGCGGGATCGACGCCACAGCCATCTGCATTGACAGCCGTAACGAGAAAGGCGAACATGTGCCCGAAAAAATTATCGACCTGGTGAAAATGATCCAGCCCAGTTTTGGCGCAGTGAATCTGGAAGATATTCAACAGCCGAACTGCTATAAGATTCTGGACACGTTGCGGGAAGAGTGTGAAATTCCCGTATGGCATGACGATGCCCAGGGCACGGGCTGTGTGACAGTCGCAGGAATGATCAACGCGCTGAAGGTGGTCAACAAGAAGCTGAGCGATGTGAAGATCGTGTTCTGGGGCGCAGGCGCTTCCAATACGACCATTGCGCGATTGCTGATTTTGGACGGTGCTGATCCTGCCAAAATGATTGTGTTTGATAGCAAGGGAGCTCTGCATAAGAATCGTGACGATATTAAGCGAGATCCGCGCTTCTATCGCAAGTGGGAGTTATGCGAGCAGACCAATCCCAAAGGCATAACCGATATAATCGAGGCCTGCAAAGGCGCCGACGCATTGATCGCACTGTCCACACCAGGTCCCGATGTGATAAAGCCGTCGTGGATTCAGGCCATGGGTTCCAAGCCAATTGTGATGGCCTGCGCTAACCCTGTTCCCGAAATTTATCCGTATGCGGCAAAACAGGCCGGGGCTTACATTGTGGCTACTGGTCGGGGCGATTTCCCGAACCAGGTCAATAATTCGCTGGGCTTCCCTGGAATTTTGAAAGGTGCATTGACGGTTCGCGCCAAAAAAGTGACCGATGAAATGGCAATTGCCGCCGCCCACGCTTTAGCCGAGTTTGCGGAGAATCGCGGCATTAATCCAGACAATATCATGCCCAAAATGGATGAGCATGAGGTTTTCCCATACGAGGCCAAAGCGGTTGGCATGAAAGCGGTCGAGCAAGGTGTTGCCCGAAAAATTTTGACCGGAGATGAAATTTATCAAACTGCGAAAAGAGACATCGAAAAATCTCGACAGATCTATCAGACTTTGATGGATAAAGAATTCATCCCTCGGCCACCAGAGGAATTGATCAAGAAAGCATTGGAAAAAGCTATCGAAGCAGTGGCACTCTAACAGACCATCGTCAGGAAAAGCTGTGTGGAAAACCTGCTGAACTTTGGATTGTAACACCTGGATATTCATTTATTCTACCCCTTAATTTTGCCAGTTGCTATCGAGCAGGCAAAATTAAGGGGGAATCTTATTAGTATCTTGGAGGAATTGAGCCATGAAAAAAACTGCTATTGTCTGGCTTTTCGTGTTAGGACTGGTTATGCTGGCCAGGTCAAATTTCTTGTCCGCTCAGATCACGCTTACGGCGAAAGATGCACCGAGCACGACCGATATTTACTTTGTAATGGCAAACGCTGAAACCGTTGCGGTTGATCTTGGACAGCCCGGCGCAAATCGGTTCTGGGACTTTAGCAACATCGTCTTTACCGGTGAAGATTATTGGCGCGTGGTTGATTTCAATCGTTCGCCTTTCGCGCATCGGTTTCCAACTGGCAATCTGACCTATAAGGTCATCGAGTATGAGAAAGATACGACCTTCATCACATATAATTACGCACGATTGACTGAAACTGAACTGACCCAATTGGGGCGTGGTGTCTATCAAGTTGTCGGCACCGATACATCTCTCAAAGAGATCGTGGTGGCCAAGCGCACCAAACCGCAATTACATCTGCCCGTCACCTATGGCATTCCAGATTGGGATTCGGTGGTTGAAGTGGACACAATCTATTCCGGATTTAAGGCGACCGTGATCGATTCCAATTACAATCGAGTCGATGGCTGGGGAACTATCAAAGCAGCGTTGGGAGAATTTCCATGTTTGCGGATCCGGCAGGATCACTCCACGATGGCGTATGTCGAATTGATCCCCGGTTTTAAAATTAAATACCCAGTAGAAATCAATGTCAACTACTATTGGGTTACTAATGATTATGGGATCATTGCAACTGTAACTGGCATGAGTGATCCCCAAAACAAGCCGGTTCCAGATCCAATTTACTCGACTGCTAAGAGCGTCAACATCATGACGCAATTTTTGACTTCGGTCAAGAATGTTGCTTCGGGATCGGTTGTGAAGGAATTTGAGTTGTTGCAGAATTACCCCAATCCGTTCAATCCCCAAACAACGATTCGCTATCGGATCAGCGAGCCAGGAGAGGTGAAGCTTAAGGTGTTCAATTTTGCTGGTCAGGAAATTGCCACCTTAGTCAATACGCGACAGAATCCCGGCAGCTATGAAATCGAATGGAACGCAGGCAATTTGCCATCAGGGATCTATTATTTCCGCATCGAGATGAATAATCAGCGGCTCACCCGAAAGGGGTTATTGTTAAAATGAAAAACCAGAGATTATTGCCGAGGTGGAGGCTATCATTGCAATATCTGAAATAGCGTCCCAATTGGGCTGATGCGTGAACTGATATCGATGAAGCTTCGAATTGACCGAAGTACGGTCGGGGGCGATTTGAGGTGATAGTGAAATTGGCAAGCCTCTCGGTAGCTTTAATTATCACCTAAATTTCTAAATTGAATTTATTCCAAAATGGCAAAGGATGTTTGTTAAAGATGCGCTTTTAGACACAGCGACCTCAGAGAATCACCGAGTTCACTGAGTGAAAAATTTGAATCTCTTGCTCAGTGATCTCGATGATCGCTGGGTGATCTATGTGTTCAGGAAAAATATTTTAGAAGGGATGAGTTCATTTTAGAATTTCAGGTTTCATTTATTCCTTAACTGAACATCTAATTAAGAATATCACTAGAACTGATCGGTAACTCGAGACCAAGATGAGTGAACAACAGCCAAAACGATCTGCTGCGGTTCTGGTTTGCGGCGCTGGGCTTACTGGAATTCAAACGGCTCTGGATTTAGCCAATAGTGGTGTGAAGGTATTTTTAGTTGAAAAGAGCCCGGTGATTGGGGGGCTCACGGCAAAATTAGATCGAAGCGCGCCAGAAGATTGGCCAACAACATGCCAAATGGCGCCATTCATTGATCAGCTCAGCCGGCATCCCAATATTGAGTTGATCAGCAATGCCGACATTCTCAACATTAAGAAGAAAGATGGTTCCTTCGAAGCCAATATCCGAAAAAATCCTTCTCGCGTCATTGAGCGTTGCGTTGATTGCGGCGCCTGTGTTCAGGTGTGCCCAATTAAACCGTACAGTCGCTTCAATGAAGGGTTGGCCCTGCGGACGGCCATTGATATCGATTGTAAAAGCTTTTTATCCACCTGCTACAATATAGAGAAAGAGACGCCGATCTGCCAGGAGACCTGCCCGGTACACATCGACATCCGAAAATATATCGGTTTAATTGCTGCAGGCCGCTACCTGGACGCGCTGGCAGTGATTCGCGAGCGGAATCCGCTGCCAGCGATCTGTGGCAGGGTGTGCAATCATCCCTGCGAAAGTGCGTGCAATCGCGGTCGGCAGGATGAGCCTATCGCCATCGATGCGTTGAAGCGATTCGTCGCAGACTATGAATTAGAGCTGCGAAAGCAGGGCAAAATAGCTAAGCCAAAGGCCCCGCCGGTGAACGAAAAATTAGGCAAAGTGGCCATAGTCGGTTCTGGGCCGGCTGGATTGACCGTGGCTCACGATTTAGCGCTCCGAGGCATTCGCTCCACCATCTTCGAAGCTGCCCCAGTACCAGGCGGGATGCTGTGGCTGGCGATCCCAGAATATCGTCTTCCTCGGGACATTATTCAAACGGAAGTGGACTATATTTGCGATCTCGGGGTAGAATTGAAATTGAATACGCCGATCAATCAGCAATACACCATCGATGATTTGTTGCGCGAAGGCTACCGCGCTGTCTTTCTCGGTATCGGTGCCCATCAGGGATTGAAATTGGGCGTGCCTGGCGAAGACGATTACGAGGGATTTTTGGATTGTATTGTGTTCTTGCGCCGGGTGAATTTGGGAGATACTACCAAACCTGGCCGCAAAGTCATCGTGATCGGCGGTGGTAATTCCGCCATCGATGCGGCGCGAACCGCTCTTCGTTTGGGCTCTGAAGAGGTGCACATCGTCTATCGTCGCACTGTCAAAGAGATGCCTGCTAACCCATGGGAGATAGCCGAAGCAGAAAAAGAGGGCGTAAAGATTACCTATTTGGCCGCGCCAGTCAAAATTTTGGGGGAGAATGGTCGCGTGGTGGGGATGCAATGCATTCGGATGAAATTAGGCAAGCTCGATGCCAGCGGCAGACGAAGCCCGGTTCCTATTCCCGGCACCGAATTCGATATCGAGGCCGATGTGATCGTCCCCGCCATCAGCCAGCAGCCCGATTTATCATTTCTCCATCAGGGACATGGTTTGTCGATCAATAAATGGAACTCGTTCGATGTCAACCCCAGAACGATGCAAACCAATCGACCGGAGATCTTTGCAGGAGGCGATGCAGTGACTGGTCCGGCCACGGTGATCCAGGCGATTGCAGCAGGGCATCAGGCAGCAAGCTCGATCGAAAAATTCTTAAAAGGAGAAAAGCTCTAATCGATCGTTCTATTAGCTCGCAGGAATAATTATCAAGTGCTGTCTGATTGATCCATAATAGTGAAACAGATCATCTTCACGGTGACGAGCAAATAGTCTAAAGTGAGAATATCGGTCGGCTGCCAATTTTATCATCGTTTGATATTGTTGTGAAATTTTTTCAGGAGATCGGCAAGTCTGAAATGACAAATTTACTTTCGAGCTGCCCAGGAAACAAACAAAAATTGTCCGCACGCGATGTGGGCGTTTGAAATTTGTCTCAGGAAGAACATTCAGTGGCAAACTGTTTAAGTTTTAGAAAGTATTTTTTAGAATTTTGGTTTCGATAATGCATGCGCTGGCCAGAGCCGGCCTCAACCCAATTTTCGGAGCAATCGATGAAGAAAGACAAGTTCATCACTGATTTTGAGGACATCCCAACTCCGCGTCAAAAAATGCCACATCTTTCGCTTGAGGAACGAAGGCTTAATTTCAAAGAAGTCGAGTTAGGCTTCACCGAGGAACTTGCCTTGCGCGAGACCAGTCGCTGCCTCAGTTGCCGGCGCTGCATCGGCTGTGGTTTATGTCTTGCCGAATGCGACCAGCAGGCCATCGTTTATGACCAGAAGGAACAATACCTCACGCTATCGGTAGACGCCGTGGTCGTGGCTGGCGGTCTCGAGCCATTTGATGCAAGAAAGAAACCAGAATTCGGCTACGCCAATTATCCCAATGTCATCACCAATATCGAGTTCGAGCGGATCTTGAATGCGAATGGTCCGTTTGCGGGGATTATCATGCGGCCATCGGATGGGGAGATTCCGCAGCGGATCGCTTTCATCCAATGTGTTGGTTCTCGGGACGAAGGGCTTGGGGTCAATTATTGCTCCAATTTTTGCTGTGAAGCGACGTTAAAGCAAGCGATCCAGGCGATTTCCCGGGTGAACAACATCGAGGTGACGATCTATTATCGAGACCTGCGTCCATTTAGCCGAGAGGGAGAAACTTTGTTTTTGAAAGCCAGGGATGAATATGGCGTTCAATTTATCCCTGCCCTGGTCGAACGCCTTGAGGAGGATCCGCAAACCGATAATATCACGGTTAATTACCGCCAGGGCGATGCTAACTATGCGGCGAACCATGACCTGGTAGTGCTCGCCACTGGGGTAACAACCTCAGCCGACTTCAAGCGGCTGAGCCGTCAAATCGGCGCGCGGCTGAATAAGTACGGTTTCTTCCCCAATACAGTCGCTGCTCCACTCGCAATGGCTCAAGAAGGCGTCTGGCTTGCCGGCTCCATCATCAAACCAACGGATCTTTCATCCTCATTAGCCCATGCCAGCGCCGTCGCAGCTCAAGTGATGCAAACATTCACTCGGCAGGAACTTCCGGTGACGCCCATTGCACCATCGCAGTCCACAGCACCAACTCGCGAATTTAAAGATGGAGCCGCTATTTTCTTCTGCCGCTATGGGCTAAGTTCGCATTTTGTAGCGGATGCTGATGTGCTGATCAAATCTGTTCGATCAGCTCAGCCAAATGTGGTGATTGGCGATCTGGAATACGCCTGTAATACCACAGGGAAACGCAAAATCGCAGAGATGCTTGATGAACATCGCCCCCGAAAAATTATCATTGCCCCTTGTTATGCCAACGGAAATCACCTGGCGATGTTTCAGAAGCTGGCTTCCACGCTCGGCTATGCTGATGACCAAATTGTCGTTTTGGATATCGAAACACACATCAGTGCAGATAACGAAGCGCTCAAACAAAAACTGTTGGACCTCATCGAGATTAATGTCCCTGTGTCCGCAGCGGTCACACATCGCACCCCGAGAATCCCTTATGCAGCGGTATTGGGGGATTCTTTGGCCGCGGTGCAAACCGCGCTGGATATCGCTAACCAGGGATTCGATGTCTCGCTGCTCTCTCCCAGCGCTGAGTTCGGCGCGCATGATCGGAAAATCTTCTGGTTCGTCCCTGAGATAGACCAGATTCTCAGCGACCGCATTGCTCAGGTAACGCAACACCCACGCATCAAAATTTTTCGTCACACCCAGCTCAAAAGCAACGAAGGGGTCGCTGGGAATCATCGTCTCAGGTTTATCAGTAATGATGGGGAACAATCGCTTGATGTCGGGGCGATCGTGGTTGCCTCTTCTGCTCAGGCATATCAGCCGGTCGAGTTTCATTACGGGCATCATGCCAACATCTTCACCCAGGCTGAATTGGCGCAACGACTGGGTGATCAATCGTTCCGCTTTCAAAAAATTGTGATGATCCAGTGCATCGGATCCCGCCAGCCGGACCGGCCCTATTGCAGCCTGTTGTGCTGCCAGTCGGCTATCCAGAATGCGCTCAAACTCAAGAACAGTCATCCTGAGGCAGAAATTTTCATCCTGCATCGCGACATTCGGGTGTACGATTTCGAAGAAGATAATTACGCAGAAGCGCTGGAGAAGGGGATTCAATTCATTCGAATGGACAGGCAACCAGTGGTTGAGATAAAGGATGGCTCCTTTCATGTGCACGTGATGGATCGCATTAGCAAACAGAGCTTCCAGTTGGAGGCGGATTGCCTGGTGTTGAGCAACGGTATCATTGTTCCACAGGAAAATAAATCTATTGCTGCGATGCTGAACCTGACTATTGGAACAGATGGGTTTTTGGGTGAAAACAAAAACGTAATTGTCAATTCTCAGACGAATTCCTCTGCCATATTTGTGGCAGGATTGGCGCGTTCGCCGCAGCGAATTGAGGACATATTGGTCCAGGCGACTGCTATCGCTGGGAAGGTTGGCTTGCTGTTCCGCAATGGCAACCATTCATTTTAACTACATTAATCGCCTTTTTCCCGGCTCAATTTTCGGTAGTATCCTTCATAGCGATAACGACTCTTGCGCTGTATCATGACCTATCAAAATCTCAATTTTATTGTCGTGCCGATCAGGTGATGTCGTTAAGGGGAACAAAACGATTCTGGGAAGATCTGTCAGATGTTCCTTGCTGAGCAGCGCATTAAAAATGAATATCATTCATTTTTTGATCCAAATTTTAGCTTGACAATTGAGAAAATAATTATTAAATTTGCCCACTTTTATTTTAAAATAAGCGATAAAAATGAAGATTAATCTTGCAAAATTGCATGAAGGGCTCAACCAGGTTGGCTTTAAAATTAGGCCAATGGACTTGGGCTTTGATGAAAAAGAGGAAACCCAAATCCTATTTCCGAACGATACATTTGCCGATGTTGAGGTTCAGAAATTTGGGGACAAATATTTTTTGAACGTCCACCTGGTGACCCTGGCTCATTATAGCTGCGATCGTTGTTTAGAGGAATATGATCGTGACCTGACAGCCGACTTCCAGCTTGTGTATTCAAAGGAAGAACGGATTGGCGTGGTGGATGACGATGACTTTCGTGTTTTGGGCGAAAAGCAAACCGAAATCGACCTCAGGGAAGATATTCGGGAGAACATCCTGTTGGTCATCCCAATGAAGCACCTTTGTGAGGAGACATGCAAGGGGCTTTGTCCCCGCTGTGGTGCCAATCTGAATTTCGAGCAGTGTAACTGTCAGCAAGAGGTGATCGATCCGCGATGGGAAGTGCTGAAGATGCTGCAACGCAATTGAACCAGTCAGATTTTTTCTGCAACAGTGGAAAATGGATCGTATTCGCCGCTTATGTCAGAGCGGGTTACGGGGGAGTAGATTTGAACTTTGTTAAAGTAGTATCGTTTAAGGCTCAATTTATTTCACATTGCCATGGACATGCTGGAGACTGAAACAGCGTGATGTTATTTTTTCGGTTTTCAGCTTAACGATCCGCTCATATTGGATATGCTTTTCGGGTTGAATTGGTTGATTGATCCAATATGAGCGATTTGGTTTTATAATAAGGGAAACGAGGGAGATATGCCACTACCAAAACGACGACATTCGAGGACACGACGAGACAAGCGAAGAACTCACTGGAAATTATCAGCCCCCAATGTGGTGGAATGTTCGAACTGCAATCAACCCAAATTGCCACATCGGGCCTGTCCTAATTGTGGTTATTATGACAAAAGGATGGTTTTTGTGCCGAAGGAAAGCTAAGCTCCATCAATTGCTGCTTGATGATTGAGAGGAAGTCATGAGGATTGCGATTGATGCGATGGGAGGCGATTTTGCTCCCAGACAGAACGTATCTGGGGCGATTTCTGCGGCGCGACGATCGAAGGGGCGGTTGGAAATAGTGCTGGTTGGGGATAAAGTGCAAATCCAAAACGAACTGTCGCGCCATTTTCGTACCCAAGATTTGCCGCTGGCCATCTATCATGCCTCCGAAAAGGTGGAGATGGATGAAAGTCCAACCAGCGCTCTCAAGCAGAAGAAGGATGCTTCCATCTCCGTGGCGATGCAACTGCATAAAGAGGGAAAGGTCGATGCTGTGGTGAGCGCTGGTAATACCGGTGCAACCTTGGCTTCCGCCCTGTTTCAATTGCGGAAGATCCGCGGTGTCAATCGTCCCGCTATCGGCTCTTTGCTTCCAAATGGCCGAAGTGCCACGCTATTGATCGATGCTGGCACCAATGTGGATTGCAAACCGCATCAATTGTTGGAATTCGGCATTATGGGCAGCATTTACATGCGTCAGATGTTCGGCATCGATAATCCTCGTGTCGGCCTGCTTAACATTGGAAGCGAAAAGGGCAAAGGCAATGAGCAGGTGCAAACAACCTATGCACTGTTGGAACAGAGCCGACTAAATTTTATTGGGAACCTGGAGGGTGGGGATATTCTCCGAGACAAATCCGATGTTGTCGTATGCGATGGGTTTGTCGGGAATATCATTCTGAAATTTGCAGAATCTTTCAACCAGGTGTTCTCATCCAATCTGCGTCGGCGCATTGGCAAGCGATTGCAATTCCATCTTGGCGCCTATTTATTGCGACCAGCGTTTCGTCGTTTGAAACGAACCTTCGATTACGCTGAATATGGGGGCGTTCCCCTGTTGGGGGTGAATGGCGTGGTGATTATATGTCATGGGAGTTCCTCGCCGAAAGCAATTCGAAATGCCATCTTTGTGGCTGAGAAAATCATCAACCAACAGGTCAACGAAAAAATCGAGCAACATTTGAATGCTGCAGAGGAAAAAAATGGAACACAAATATAGATCGATGATCACAGGTATCGGATTCGCGGTACCTGACCGTATTTTAACCAACGGTGATTTGGAAAATATGGTGGACACCACCGATGAGTGGATCAAAGAGCGGACCGGCATGGAAGTGCGCCATATCTGCGACGAAAAGACCGCCACGTCAGATTTGGCGACAGAAGCGGCTCGTAAGGCGATGGAGGTTGCTGGCGTTCGGCCCGAGGAACTGGATGTTATCCTTGTGGCGACTGTGACGGGCGACACGCCATTCCCAGCAACAGCGTGCTATGTGCAAAAGAATATCGAAGCCGTTAATGCCGCTGCTTTTGATATTAGCGCCGCTTGCTCCGGCTTTCTCTATGGCTTAACCATTGCCGACAGTTTCATTGCCAGCGGTCTTTATCGTAACGTCCTGGTGATCGGTGCGGAAGCGCTGAGCAAAATCACGGATTACACCGACCGAAAGACCTGTGTCTTGTTCGGCGATGGGGCAGGAGCCGCGATGCTCCAACCCTCCGATGGTCAGCGCGGCATCCTCCAAACTTATATGAAGAGCGACGGCCGCTTAACTGATCTCCTCATGATGCCTGGTGGTGGAAGTCGTTTTCCCGCCAGCCATGAGACGGTCGAGCAACGGCTTCATTACATCAAAATGGAAGGCCAGGAGGTATTTAAAGCAGCGGTTAAAGCCATGGGCGACGCGGCCAAAGAAGTGCTGAAACTGGCGGGCGTTAAATCGCGACAGTTGTCCTTGCTGATCCCGCATCAGGCAAACAACCGAATCATTCAGGCGACCGCTCGGCGCATTAAGCTCCCGATGGATAAGGTGTTCATCAATATCGAAAAATATGGCAATACGTCAGCAGCATCGATCCCGATCGCTATGGCCGAGGCAATCGAGCAGGGCAGATTGAAACGGGACGACTTCTGTCTGCTGGTGAGCTTTGGCGGCGGCTTTACGACTGGAGGGGTATTGCTAAAATATTAGCAATAAAGAAAACCTCAGCAGCGTGACATTCGGTATTCGTCTTGGTGGAAGGGTTGTGCATGATGAAGCAAATTGTTCGTCGGTTTTTGTGGCTGTGGCTATTCGCTTTGCTCTTGAGTTGTTCATCTCGTACCAGGTTCATCTTTCAGCAACCGGCGGGAAGGCCGCTGATTGGGCTGAAACGATTGGCTATTGCGCCAATTCGTGGGTCGGCTGAGGCAGATTTGATCTATCGACTGCTCGATGCGAAATTAAGACAGGATGACTATTTCGACATCGCTGATCCCAACAACATCAATGCCACGCTGTTGCGCTATCAGTTGACCTATGAACAGATCAAGCAGTTAGATTCGCTACGTCCAGCGGCCAGCCTATTGGATATAGACGGCATCATCTTTTGCGAGATGAAGTCATTTAAGATTCTCCCTGATGAGCAGGGACAGGAGCTCGTATCGAAGAATGTCTGGACTGGGGAGTACGAGCGGGATCAATTCGGAAAGATCATCGAGGAGCCTGGCCCGAACGGTGAACTGATCAAAAAGAAAAAAATAAAGCAGCAGACCGTAGAGCAGCATTTTACGATCCGTCATGCTCATGCGCAGTTGCAATTTCAATTGATCGATTTGAAGAAGCGAAGCATATCCATCTCGCGACAGATCGATAGCAATTTTCGTAGCGAAAAAATTATCAAAGAAGAATCGCAGCGAGCTCCGGGCGATGAAGAGATCCGAACCACGTTGGCCACCAATTTGGTCAACGAAATTGTCTCGACCATCGCTCCGCGAAGAATTAGCGTTAAGAGAGCGGTCGAGAGGGGGATCGCGCTGTTGGACAGCGGCACAGTGCTGGCGCGCCAGGGACAATGGCGACAGGCACAGCAAGTGTGGCTTGAAGCCGAACGACAGACCCCGACGGATGCGCGCATCTATTATCATTTGGGACTGGCTGCTGAGGCGCAGGGTGATTACGCTGCTGCCGAGATATATTACAAGAAGGCAGTTTTGCTGAACCCGAAGCGAAAACTTTATCAAACCGCTGTAAAGCGAATCAGAGAATTTTGGCAGAAGTAACGATGACGAAGATCGCATTTCTTTATCCAGGACAGGCGTCTCAATATGTTGGCATGGGCAAGGATCTTTATGAGCAATTCCCGGTTGCTCGCGAGTTGTTCGATGCTGCGAATGAATTGCTGAAATTCGATCTTAAAAAAGTGTGTTTCGAGGGGCCGGAGGAAGCGCTCAAGCAGACCCAGGTTACCCAGCCGGCGATTTTCGTGCATAGCATGGTGGCCACTCAAATCTTAGCAGAACGGAATTTAACGCCCGACATCGCGGCCGGTCATAGCTTGGGTGAATACTCGGCGCTGGTAGCAGCCGGGGCACTGAGCTTTGAGGACGGTCTCCGATTGGTTCAAAAGCGCGGCGAATTGATGCAGATGGCCGGTAAGATCAATCCGGGCACCATGGCGGCGATCATTGGATTGTCGGATCAGCAAGTGATTGAGATCTGTCAACGCGCGAGCGAGGCGGGAATTGTCACGGCGGCTAATTTCAATTCGCCGATGCAGGTGGCTATCTCGGGTTCGCCTGAAGGCGTGGCCTGTGCCAGCGAATTGGCGCTTCAGCACGGTGCAAAAAAAGTAATGCCTTTGGTGGTGAGTGGTGCGTTCCACTCCCCACTCATGGAGCACGCTCAGCAAAAATTGAAAGAAGTATTGGATCAAATCGAGATTCGTCCTACCAAAATCCCGATCTATGCCAATGTCACGGCTCGTCCAGTCACCGATGCGGATGAGATCCGGACGCTGCTCTATCGCCAATTGACCCATCCAGTGCGATGGGTGGAGACCATCCTGAATATGGTGGCTGATGGCGCGACCGATTTTTACGAAGTGGGGCCAGGTTCGGTACTCGCTGGCCTGGTGAAGCGAATCAATAAGGAAATTCGGGTGCAGCCCAAGGGGAAGGCCATAGAACTCGCAAACGATCATTCCACGGCCTGATGATTTTCGCATTGAAATACCTTTTCGATAGAAAAAATGCTGGCAGCGCCGGAGGTATGTAGACGCTATCGCAGAGGAGGGAAAAATGGAACGAAAAGTGGCACTGATCACTGGTTCAGGACGCGGCATCGGGAAAGCTATTGCCATGAAACTGGCCCAGGATGGGATGAATATCGTGGTCTGCGACATCGACCAGGCCTCGATTGCGGACGCCGCGAAGGAGATCGAACAGCTTGGGGTGAAGGCGATCGCTGTAAAGGTCGATGTGACCAATAGCGAAGATGTGAACCGGCTGTTCGACGAGGCGATGAATGCTTTCGGCCGGGTGGATGTGCTGGTCAACAATGCGGGCATCACTCGCGATAATCTGATCATTCGCATGTCGGAGGGGGAATGGGATAGCGTAATCGCTGTGAATTTAAAGGGTAGTTTTAACTGCTTGAAGGCGGCCGCAAAGGTGATGATGAAGCAGCGAAGCGGCAAAATTGTCAATATTGCCTCAGTGGTTGGGGTTATGGGCAATGTCGGGCAGGCCAATTATGCAGCCTCGAAGGGTGGGCTCATCAGCCTCACGAAAAGCGCAGCGAAAGAGTTAGCCGCCCGAAATATCACGGTCAATGCAGTGGCGCCTGGCTATATTGAAACCGATATGACGAAGAATTTGCCCGAGGCAGTCAAATCGGCGTTCCTGAATTTAATCCCATTGAAGCGCGCTGGACAGCCAGAAGATGTCGCCCAGGTGGTCAGTTTTTTGGCTTCTCCAGCAGCCGATTATATCACCGGGCAAATCATCCATGTCGATGGTGGCATGGTGATGTAACAATGAAACTTTAAGCGAACTATTTCCGGCTCAGATGGAAAATGATGACCGAAATGGTCATGATCACTTCCCCCGTTAGTCGGGATCGAATTGAATGAGTGAATTTGCTTTTGGAACTAGAGGTCTGGTAATTCAATGATACTGTAACGAAACCACAATTAAAGAACTCAGGATAGGAGGTGAAAACAGAATGGCATTAGAAGATCGAGTGAAGGAAATTATCGTCGATCAATTAGGAGTTGATCCTAATGAGGTCACTGAATCAGCTCATTTCATTGAAGATCTTGGTGCTGATTCACTGGACACGGTCGAGTTGGTAATGGCATTCGAAGATGAATTCAAGATCGAGATTCCCGATGAAGATGCCGAAAAAATTACCACCGTGGGTTCCGCCATTGAATATTTGAAAAGCAAAGGCGCAAAATAATCTGGTAATTCAATGAATGATTGGGCGAACACCAGCTCAATTGGCCTGCCCAAGTCTTCTCACCGAGAGCAGAAGCGGAGAAGCGGTTGCTCATCTCGCTGTGAGGTATTGCCGATCAAGGGGTGGCTGATCCGGTTTCACCGAAAAAATGCTGGTTGCACTACTCTGGCTAAATGTGTAGGCATTTTCGCTCAAATAGGAGTTGCTCAGCAACAGGAGGTTCGATCGAAAAGTAGGATCCGAGCAGCCGATCGCTCCTTCGTTATGAGGAGCCATATTGCGTTATGGATAGGGCGTCAGGTTCGCTTTTCATCGAATCTCTGAAGATTTTCGATGCAACGCTGTTGCTGAAAGCTCAAATCACAGGTAATTCGTTTCGACCTCAAAGGTCTTTTGACCTTTGAGGTCCGAAGCATTTTTCGAGCAGTCATCGAGATCGCGCTTGTGAAGGCGATTCAATCTTGGGGGCTCTTGGTACGCTTGAGGGCGTTGAAACGCATCCATACTGCTACCATCGATTTGGTATGAAATGATAGAATTAATAAGGGGAATGGTGATATGATCCGACGCGTTCTGGTAACGGGAATTGGTTTGATCAGCCCATTAGGGATAACCATTAAGGATTTTTGGGAGGCGCTGATTGCGGGGAAAAGCGGGGTGGATTACATCAAGCGATTTGATACCAGTGAATTTGAGACCAAAATAGCCGCTGAAGTGAAAAATTTTGATGTCAACGACTACTTGGACCGCAAAGAAGCGCGCCGAATGGATACCTTTACGCAATATGCTGTCATTGCAACACAGTTTGCCATTGATGATGCCGGCTTAAAATTAGACCGTGAGAACCTGGACCGAATTGGGGTGATCATCGGCTCCGGCATCGGTGGCATGGATACGTTTGAGCGCGAATATCGCAATTATTTTGATAAAGGTCCTCGCAAAATCAGCCCGTTTTTCATCCCGATGATGATCCCGGACATTGCCCCGGGTTATATCAGCATTCGCTTTGGTTTGAAGGGACCGAATTATTCGACCATTTCCGCCTGTGCATCCAGCAGCCATGCCATTGGCAATGCATTTCGTTCGATTCAATATGGCGAAAGCGATGTGATGATCACTGGAGGATCGGAGGCAACCATCACGCCAATGGGAGTTGGCGGCTTCAATGCCATGAAAGCACTTTCCACCCGGAACGATCAACCACAGCGCGCCAGTCGGCCATTCGACGCAGACCGAGACGGCTTTGTGATGGGTGAGGGCGCCGGAATTTTGGTATTGGAATCCGAAGAACATGCGCTGCGCCGCAATGCTAAGATCTACGGCGAAATCATCGGGGTGGGCTATACCGCCGATGCGTTTCATATTACGGCCCCATCCTCGGACGGCGATGGTGCGATGCGGGTCATGAAAAACGCACTCCAGGATGCTAAGATTTCGATCAATGATGTCGATTACATCAATGCTCACGGCACCTCTACCCCGTATAATGACAAAATCGAGTCCCTGGCCATTAAAAAAGTCTTTGGCGAACGCGCCTATCGCATTCCCATTAGCTCTACCAAATCAATGACCGGGCATTTGCTGGGAGCATCAGGCAGCATCGAGCTGATCGCCACCTTGTTAACGATACAGCATGACATAATCCATCCCACAATCAACTACGAAACCCCTGATCCGGACTGTGATCTGAATTATACGCCCAATAAGGCCATTCACAAGACGGTCAATATCGCCATTTCCAATTCATTTGGATTTGGGGGACACAATGTTTGTTTAGTAGCGAAAAAATATCCTTCGTAACCTTGTTCAATTCAAAAATATGTTTGCTAAAATATCTGCTGTTTTAAAGAAAGTTTTTCCTGGGCTGCCAAAAGCAAAATGTCTGACTGATGAACAAATTGCCAGATTAGAATCCCGATTGAACTATCATTTTCATGACAGAGCGCTCATAACCCAGGCGCTAAAACACCGCTCATATCTCGCAGTGACCAATGAGCCGCGGCTCGCTTCTAATGAACGGCTGGAATTATTAGGCGATGCGGTGCTCGGCATGGTCGTCACTGAATACTTGTTCAAAAAATTTCCTACCAAAGAAGAAGGCGATCTCACCGCGATCAAATCTCTCATGGTCAGCCGAAAAATTCTCACCCGAGTTGCCAATCAAATTGGCATCGGCGAATTTATCCTATTGAATGAGGCGGAGCAAAAAGCCGGTGGTCGGAACCGACCATCGATTCTCACCGATACATTTGAGGCGATTATTGGGGCCATTTATCTTGATGGCGGCTTGCCCGCGGTGGTGGATCTGGTGCAGCGAAAATTGCTGGCGCGCACCAAAAAAATTATCGCCGAGGAGCAAAACAAGAACTTCAAAAGCATCTTGTTGGAATATTCTCAAAGCAAAAACCTTGGGCTTCCACAGTATCTGGTCCGCAACGAAGAGGGCCCAGATCATAACAAGCTTTTCACGATTGAGGTCTTGATCAATAATGAGGTCCTGGGTATTGGCAAAGGCAATAGCAAGAAAAAGGCGGAGCAGCTTTCCGCAAAATGCGCACTCAAAAAACTAAACATCCTATGATCACTGGGAGGCAAAAAAATGGATTATTTTTTAACCGAGGAACAAAAAGAATTGCAGAAGTTGGCTCGTAAGGTTGCAATGGAAAAGGTGAAGCCGGTGGCTGCCTATCACGACAAGACGGGCGAATTTCCCTGGGAACTGGTAAAGCTGTTTGCCGATTTGGATTTCTTTCGCATCTGGGTTGATGAAGCCTATGGCGGAATGGGCAAAGGGGTAATGGAGTTGGTTTTGGTGACCGAAGAGCTCTCCCGCGCCTGCGGTGGGATCGCTCTATCTGTGGCTGCTTCGGCCTTGGGCACGTTTCCGATCATCATCAGTGGAAACGAACGCCAAAAGCAAAAATATCTTCCAGATTTGGCAGCCGGGAAATATTTAGCTGGATTCTGCTTAACCGAACCTGAGGCAGGGTCGGACGCAGCCGCCATTAAAACTCGTGCGGTGCGCGACGGCGATTATTATATTCTCAATGGCAAAAAACATTTCATCACCAATGGCGGTGTGGCGAAAATTTACACCGTGATTGCCTCGACCGACCCCTCCAAAGGCAGCCGGGGTGCTTCGGCGTTCATCATCGAGGAAGGATTCGAAGGTCTCTCCTATGGCAAAGAGGAGGATAAAATGGGGATTCGAGCATCTGCGACCAGCGAAGTTATTTTTGAAGATTGTCGCGTCCCGGTTGAAAACCGCCTCGGCGAGGAAGGACAGGGCTTCATCGTTGCCATGAAAACGCTGGACAAATCCCGACCCGGCGTTGCTGCGCAAGCTTTAGGGATCGCTCAGGGAGCCTTTGATCTGGCAGTGGAATATGCGCGCCAGCGAGAACAATTTGGCCAATCGATTATTTCCTTTCAGGCGATTCAATTCATGCTGGCAGATATGGCGACCCAAATTGAAGCGGCTCGCGCTTTGATCTATGCCACTGCCCGAATGATCGATGCCGGGGCGAAAAACATTGCCAAAGAATCCGCGATGTGCAAAGTACTGGCCTCGGATGTAGCCATGAAAGTAACCACCGACGCGGTCCAAATTTTCGGTGGCTATGGCTACATGCGCGATTACCCCATCGAAAAATACATGCGCGATGCCAAAATTACCCAGATTTACGAGGGGACCAATCAGATTCAGCGGCTGGTGATCGCTCGCAATATCATTCGCGAGGGGGCCAGCAAATCTAATGGATAAGACTAAATAATCGACCCTTATGCAGCTTGCTATCGCGGCGATGAATCGCATCATCTCATGATGTGGCAATCCTCGCGAGATGGTTTGATTATCTCGGTCGCTTTTAACCTTGATTGCTCCTGCTAAGCTGCATTGAAGGGGCGATTGATTTTCTTGCCAAAGCTCTCATTTCTTTTAGCTCTAAATGACAAACAATTTGTTCTACCAAAGGACGCCCTGGCCGATCAAGGTCCCAGGGCGTTTCGGTTCTGATGGATTTAAGGGGAACGAGCCAGAAAGAATTTTCGGGATTTCCTCTGAACAAGAGATAATGAGGCCGGGCCCGCACCGCCGATTTTTTGCTTGACTTGTGGACAAAAAATGATTATTTTTTTATTAGCTGATGCAAATTGATCTTGCGCTTCATGCGGTAATGTGAGGGACGGATTTGGCTTTTTGCTCATTTGGGATGCGCCCAAATGACATTCGATTGGCTGGCAAATTGGAACTCCGCCGCATTTGGAGCGATTTAATAATCGGCTTTATCGAACGCTGGCCCGAATGTGCTGAAAAATTGCGCAGCATGCGACAGCCAGGCAATTTGATGCGTTTGCCCGCGCAATCTGGCAGCACCAGCGCAGCTAAAACGAACGGCGAAAGCCGCGTTTAGAAATTGCCATAAAAATTTGCTTGCATATCATGATAACTTTTCTTATATTCAGCGATTTATAATTTGAACTGAGCTGGAAAAAACTGGCTGATCTCCGCAGTCTAAATCAATTTCAAACCAGTCAGCTAAGGTACCACGGGGAACGATATGTTTCAAGATCTGTCCGAAAAACTCGAAGTTGTTTTGAAAAAATTGAAAGGTCATGGCAAGCTGACTGAAAAGAATATCGCCGACTCGCTCAAAGAGGTTCGCCGAGTTCTATTAGAGGCGGATGTGAACTATAAAGTTGCCAAGACCTTTATCGCAGCGGTTCAGGAAAAATCATTAGGACAGAAGGTGCTCAAGAGCATCACCCCTGGTCAGCAGATCGTCAAGATCATTCATGATGAACTGACCAATTTGATGGGGCAATCGGAAGCGCCGTTGAATCTGTCGGGAGCCGTGCCAGCAGTTATCATGCTAACTGGTTTACAGGGCTCGGGGAAAACGACTTTGGCGGGCAAATTGGCTCGCTATTTTCGGGCTCGGGGCAAAAATCCGATTCTGGTGGCTGCGGACATTTATCGACCAGCGGCGATCAAGCAGCTCGAAATTGTTGGCGCTCAGGTCGGCGTCCCGGTCATTTCGGATGCGAGCAAATCTGCCGTAGATATTTGCACCATGGCCATCGATTATGCCAGAACGCATGGACATGATATGGCGATTTTGGACACGGCTGGCCGGTTGCATATCGATGAAGCCATGATGCAGGAGCTATCTGACATTAAAGCCAGGGTAAAGCCCCACGAAATTTTGTTTGTGGCGGACAGCATGACTGGTCAGGACGCGGTGAACACTGCCAAGGAATTTCTAAACTGGCTGGATTTCGATGGCGTTGTGCTCACCAAGATGGATGGCGATGCCCGCGGTGGCGCAGCCCTGTCGATTCGCATGGTGACGAACAAGCCGATCAAATTTATCAGTACTGGTGAAAAGCTCGACGCGCTGGAGAAATTTCATCCGGAGCGGATGGCGTCTCGCATCCTGGGAATGGGTGATATCGTTTCGCTCGTGGAGAAGGCCCAGCAGGCTGTCGATAAAGAACAAGCGGAGAAATTAGAGCGGAAGCTTCGTCGGCAGCAATTCACGCTGCAGGACTTTTACGATCAATTGCAGCAAATCAAGAAAATGGGGCCGCTGGATCAACTGATCGGCATGATCCCAGGCATAAAAAGCAGTATGCTGAAAGGATTAACGGTGGATGATCGCTCGTTTGTAAAAATAGAGGCGATCATCAACTCCATGACGCGCGAGGAGCGGCTGAGGCCTCAAATTATTGACGGGAGTCGCCGGCGACGGATCGCTCAGGGCAGCGGTACCAGCGTCCAGGATATCAACCAGTTGCTCAAACAGTTTCAAATGATGCAAAAAATGATGAAGAACATGAACAAGATCAGCTTCAAAGGAATCCCGTTTCGATTTTAATGTCATTGATTCGGCGATGTGGCGAAGCAGATCTTTGAAGATCGAAATTGGAAGAAGGGATATAGTTAAAATCAAGTGCAAATAGGATAATCAATCAGGAGGTAAAAGAATTGCCAGTAAAATTACGTTTGACCCGAATGGGAAAAAAGAAGCAGCCTTTTTATAGAATCGTTGCCGCCGATTCTCGGACACGGCGTGATGGAAAATATCTCGAGAAAATTGGTCATTATAATCCGTTGACCGATCCAGCCGATATTGTCATTGATGAAGAGCGGGCTCTTTATTGGTTGAAAAACGGTGCGATACCCACTGACACCGTTCGAAGCCTGTTCAGCAAAAAAGGGATCATGTTGAAGTGGCATTTTATGAGGGCTGGTTATGATCAAGCGCGGCTGGATGAGGAGTTTAAGAAGTGGGAATTGTTGCAACTGGAGAAGCGAAAGCGCGCAGAAGCCTTAGCGGCCCAGCGTTCGAAAAAGCAAGAGACCAAACCAGCGGAGTCGGAACCGATCTCGCCAGCAGCAGCACCAACAGGATCTGAACCTCAACCGCACCCGAGCGAAGCACCGGTTGCGAATACAGAGCAAGGCACGGAACAGCAATTGGCCGAGTCACCGCGACAAGAACCAGCGGTCGCCCAGCAACAGGATCAGCCTCAGCCAGAACCAGTGGCGAACGCTGAACCAACCACACCAAATTAAACACGTGATCGGTTTTTGGGCAATTTGACCGCAGCATCAGCACGCAGCATCGCTCGGTCTTGGGATGATTGGTTCCTTTTCACGATGAACCTCAAAGCCAATGCGCTCATGGCTTAAATTCTATTTTGCCTTGCAATCCTAAATCGAATGAACTGAATGATAGTAGTTGGCGATTGGCGAAGCATAGATAGAAAGACCGAAAATCCTACCACAAAATTGAGGAGGAACTGGCGTGAATACCGATAAGACTGAGAGCGGCGTTGCGGCAGCCCCAGGTCCGCTGGGGCTCAAGGCATTCATTGAGTACATCGTGAAACATCTGGTGGATAAGCCAGATGAGGTGGCCGTCAACGAAATTGATGGCGAACGGACTGTTGTCTATGAACTGCGGGTAGGACACGGTGATCTGGGAAAAGTGATTGGCAAGCGCGGGCAAACCGCCAAATCGATTCGCATTCTATTGGCAGCCGCTTCTGCCAAACGGGGTAAGCGAGCAGTTCTTGAAATTCTGGAATAAATCGAACCTATCGCAACAGCCATTCGCTGTGAATGCATGAAAGCAATTGGGATCGCATGAAACCACGTCCTGACTATCTATCCATTGGAAAGGTCCGAGACGCCCATGGGATCAAGGGAGAAATATTAGTTATCCCGATAACGGATGATCTGGATCAGTTTAAAACATTAAAACAAATTTCAATCCAGGATGCCCAGGGGAAGCGAATCTTTCTATCCATCGAGCGAGCACGGTTTCAGAACAATCGTGTCATTTTAAAATTGGCAACGATTGACGATCGAACGGCTGCTGAACAATTGCGAGGGTACTATATCGAGAAGCGGACGGTTGACTGTCCGCCTCTTGAAGAGGATGAGTTCTATATTTTCGATTTGATTGGTCTAAGCGTAAGAACCACAGACAACATCTGGCTGGGCACGCTGGTCGATGTCATGACGCTTCCAGCTAACGATGTCTTTGTCGTTCAAGATGCTTCCAGGGAATATTTGATCCCGGCCATAAAGTCGGTGATTAAGACCGTTGATCTTGAACAAGAGCTAATTGTCATTGAACCGATTGATGGCCTGTTATAATTTTTTGCATGAAAATACATGTCATTACCGCCTTCCCCAATCTGTTTGTCGGCCCACTGGATGAAAGCATCATCAAGCGGGCCAGGGAAAAGCAGTTGGTGGAAATTTATCTTCACGATCTGCGCGATTACAGCAACGATCGCCATCGTCGCATCGACGATTACCCCTACGGTGGCGGCCCGGGAATGGTGTTAAAGCCAGAGCCGATTTTTAACTGTATTGAATCGGTGCTGGAAAAATATCAGATCAGTCAGCCCCATTTGATTTATCTGACGCCCCAAGGCCAGCGCTACAATCAGGCCAAAGCCAAAGAGCTGGCGCAGAGACCGAATTTGGTGCTGTTATGCGGGCATTATAAAGGGGTTGACGAGCGCGTCCGAGAGTTCTGGCAAATGGACGAAATTTCCATCGGCGATTATGTGCTGACCGGGGGCGAATTGCCAGCACTCGTCATCATTGATTCCGTAGTTCGGTTGATCCCCGGGGCAATTAGCGATTTGGATTCAGCGAAAACCGATTCTTTCTATCAGAACCTGTTGGATTGTCCATACTATACGCGACCCGAAGTGTATCGGGGAATGGCCGTTCCCCAGGTGTTGCTCTCGGGTCATCATGCGGAAATTGAGAAATGGCGCAAAAATGAAGCGATCAAACGCACCTTGAAAATTCGACCGGATCTATTAGATCAGGCAAAAGATACGATGCAAGTTGAAATAAGTAATAATGATGAGGAGAAACAATAAATGAACAAATTGGATTTGGCTGTCTCAGATCAGCTTCGAACGGATGTCCCCGAATTCGGACCAGGCGATACAGTGGCTGTGCATGTGCGCGTCATCGAGGGCGACAAAGAGCGTATTCAGGTCTTTGAAGGGGTTGTGATCAAGAAAAAAGGCAAGGGGATGAATGCGACCTTTACCGTCCGGAAAGTATCAGAAGGAATTGGTGTCGAGCGAATTTTTCCGCTTCATTCGCCTCGCATCGCCAAGATTGAGCGGCTGCGCGCTGGAAAAGTGAGGCGCGCAAAATTATATTATCTCCGCGCCTTGAAAGGCAAAGCCACCCGGATCGAGGAAAAGCGATAGCTTAAGCGAAATGTCATTTTTTGCTTTCTGTTGCAGATTTGTTTTGCTGATTTGACTTGTGATTTTGGCAAGAGAAAATCTCATATTGACTTTTTGATCAGGATTTCTTAAATTGTATTGGTTTTGAACCACCAGGGCCCATAGCTCAGTTGGTAGAGCAGCGGACTCATAATCCGTAGGTCGTAGGTTCGAGCCCTACTGGGCCCACTGAAATCGAGCCTCTTAGAGTCTGATTCTGAGAGGCTATTATTTTTTGATTCAACCCAAAATTAAAATGAAGCATGATAATTGAACGTGATAACGCTTTGCGTGCGAAATATCCAGAATAAAACCAAATTCAAAAAATAAAAAAAATTTTTGATGCAATTTCTCATGTTCGGGGGCAATTTTTAAAATACAATTTCATTTTAGAATTTCAGGTTTAAAAAAAATTTTCTAAGGGTTGAACATAAAGGATATGAAATAGCTTAATCCCTTGAATCACTGTTCTATTATTCTTCACATTATTCGAAATCTCTCACCATTTATTATTGACAAAACGAGTGATTATTATCCGACGCTAATCATTATAGCTTACCACAAATATGACCATAAGGAGGTTTTACCATGCTGACCCAAAAATTAAATCTGCTGACTCTGATGATAGCTGGAACCCTTCTTTTCACCTGCACTTCAAACAAGCAACCCATGGATAAATTTACCATCCGAACTGGCGTCAATGTCAGTCACTGGCTATCGCAAAGCGATAAGCGGGGCGAGGAGCGGAAGAATTACATCACCCAGGCGGATTTCGATACCATCGCTGCGGCAGGGTTCGATCATGTCAGAATTCCCATCGATGAGGAACAGATGTGGGATTCGCTGGGAAATAAGGAGCCAGAGGCATTTGAGCTGCTGCACAATGCCATCAACTGGGCGCTGGGTGCAAAATTGCGCGCCATTGTGGATCTGCATATCATTCGCTCCCATTATTTTAATGCCGCCTCCAATCCGCTTTGGACTGATCCCGCCGAGCAGGAAAAATTAGTCGATCTCTGGCGCCAGCTCTCGGCCGAATTAAGCCAATATCCCGTCGGGATGGTGGCTTATGAAATATTGAACGAGGCAGTAGCGGATGATCCCGAGGATTGGAACAGGCTGGTGAACAAAGTGGTTGCCGATATTCGCACCCGAGAGCCGAATCGAATTATCGTGGTCGGCTCCAACCGCTGGCAGATTCCAGACACGTTTTCTGATTTGAAAGTCCCTGAGAACGACCCGAATATCATCCTCAGCTTTCATTTCTACACGCCCATGGCGCTGACGCATCATCGCGCGCCCTGGACCGCGATTGCGGAATATTCGGGACCCGTCAATTATCCTGGCCAGATTGTGGATACTCTGAATTATCAAGGGCTGTCCGAAAAGACGGTTAATGCCATGCGAAGCTATGCCAACGGCTATTTTGACAAGGCTGTACTTGAAAAGATCATGATGCCAGCGATAAAGGTAGCGCAGGAAAAAAAACTGCCTTTGTATTGCGGGGAATTTGGCGTTTATCCAACGATTCCCGAGGAGATCAGCCTGAGCTGGTATCGGGATGTGTGTGAGATTTTCAATGCGAACAACATCGCCTATTGCCATTGGTGCTACAAGGGCGATTTTCCCGTGGTGAATGAAAAGAGCGAGCCAAATCGTAGGTTGGTGGAGGTTTTGACAGCAACTAAAAAAAGAATTTGACCACAGAAATGAAATGCCACAGAAATGATTTTCTTGACTTATGAGTTTACTCTAAAAACAACCAATCGCACGAATTTCACAAATTAGGTAATTTGATAGCATACCAAAAACCAATTCGTGGTCACCCGCCGTTCGGCGGATTCGTGGTTTGAATCTTTTTATAATGGACTCAATTATTATTCCATGAAAGTGATTCTTCAGCAGAAGGTAAAAATATTGATATTCTGTGGGCAAGAAATGAACTTTTTAAAGACCAAAAATTTTAGTTGCAATGAATCGATTCAGATGCTATCTTTCATATAAAGATTGGGTGACAACTCACGATCAAAAATTATGAATGAGCCGAGGCGTATTGGAGCAATGTAATTTTGTCGCTTCAGCATGCCTCTGGCATTCAAATTTTGATATGATGCATCGAGATTAGGGGAGTAGCTGAAAAGGATCTCATGGCAAAATGGAATAGAAAATGGCCACTGCGCTTTGGCTTTGCCCTGCTGATCTGGTTTTCTCTGGGCCTCTTCTTTGCGATCGATGAATATCGGGACGCGCTTATTCGGGGTGAGAACCCGAATTTTGCAGTAGAGCTTTACTGGAAATTCAGTTTCTGGTTGCCCTGGGCGATCCTATCACCGGTGATCGATTACATTACGCAAAAAAAGCCAATTCACCAAAGCAAGCTCCCTGCCAGCATCGCCATCAATGTTATAGCCTGCCTGGTAATCACTCTGATCAAAAATTTTATCTACTTTGTCATATCCTACCCACTCCGCATCTACCCTGAATGGATGTCGTTTTTAGAAAAATGGCAGAAAGAACTCGCGTACAATTTCCAGAATGATATCCTGGTCTATTTATGCATCGTGGCTTTTTATTATATGATCAGGCGATATTTCCAGGCCAAAGAACTGGAGATCGAGAAATATCGACTCGAAGCCCAGTTGGATCGGGCGCAACTCCAGCTTCTAAAGATGCAATTGCAGCCCCATTTTTTATTCAATGCGCTTAACAGCATTTCGGCGCTGGTTTACAAGGATGTGGAATTAGCCAATAAAACGCTCACCCGGCTTAGCAACCTGCTGCGTGGGATTCTGGATAATTCGGGCACGCAGGAGGTTCCTCTGAGAGATGAATTATCGATATTGGAGAACTACCTGGAGATTGAGAAGGTGCGGTTTCAGGATCGATTGAGAATCATCCTGGACATCCAGCCCGAGACGCTGAATGCGCTGGTGCCGAATTTGATCCTGCAACCGATTGTGGAAAACGCCATCCGTCACGGCGTGGCACCGTTCGCCAAAATGGGGACGATTGAAATTCGCTCGCAGCGAATCGATGGGACGCTTCGGCTTCAGGTGTGTGATGATGGTCCTGGAATCAAAGAAGATCAGGAGACGGTGTTAAAAAAAGGGATTGGGCTATCGGCTACTTATGAGCGACTCGAAAAATTGTACAAATCCAAATTCCAGTTTGAAATCTATAATTCTCCTGATGGGGGATTAACGGTTAGTATTGAATTGCCCTATCAAGTGTCAGATGAATGAGATAAATAAACTCTCCACGAACAAAATAAAAGCCCTCATCGTTGATGACGAGCCTCTTGCCCGAGATCGAATCCGTCAACTGGTGAAAGATGATCCAGAGCTCGACATCATTGGGGAATGTGGTAATGGACAGGAGGCTGTGGTTGCCATCCAATCGGAAAATCCCGATCTGGTCTTCCTGGACATTCAAATCCCGGAGCTGAACGGTTTTGAGGTCATCCAATCCATTGGCGTCGATAAGATGCCCTGCGTGATTTTTATTACGGCATTTGATAAATTCGCCCTAAACGCTTTCGAGGTTCACGCGCTGGATTATTTGCTGAAACCCATTGATGCGGAGCGCTTTCAGCAGACAGTGGCACGAGCCAAGCTATTTATCAGAAATATCCAGATCAGTCAATTAGCTGATCGTCTCAATAATCTACTGGCCACATTGAAAGCCAATAAGCGCTATTTATCGCGTTTCACGATTAAGATCGGCAAGACAATTTATTCGCTCAAAGCCGATAGCATCGATTGGATCGAGTCGGCCGGGAATTATGTCGTGTTACATGTAGGCCGGCAGAAACATATCTATCGCACTACCATGAAATGCCTGGAGAAAATACTTGATCCCGAAAAATTTGTGCGGATTCACCGAACTCGCATTGTGAATCTTGATGCAATCAAAGAATTAAAGCAATCAGATTACGGCGAGTTTGTGATTATCTTAAAAAGCGGCCAACAATTGCCGCTTAGCAGCTCGCATAAGCAAAACCTGCTTCAATTTTTTTAAGCCTGCTGAAAGCTATTCATTCCCTTTTCATCCCAAAATCTACATCGTTCATCAGCGTTTTGAGCCCCTTTATCCCACGGCTGTTGCAATTTAATTAAATTTCGTTAGCTTAAAAATTGCTGGCTAATCTTAAATTCGCCAGGTTTGTGAAGTCGATTTCGGTCAACTGCGAATGCTAATAGCTCAGAAACGGAAATGGTTGAGCGCTATGGGAAGCTATCACGCGATCATTGTTGACGATGAACAATTAGCTCGGTTTCGAATCCGTTCACTATTGGAACAGGACCCTGAAATCGATATTCTCGCAGAATGCGAAACTGGACAGCAAGCCATCGATGCCATTCGGAGTTTGGTGCCTGATTTAATATTTCTGGATATTCAGTTGCCCGAAAAGGATGGTTTTGAGATCATCAAAGAGATCGGGGCGGAAAAAATGCCCTATGTGATCGTGGTAACGGCTTATAAGAATAAAGCGCTTCTGGCGAATAAAAAATATCATTATCCTTATTTGTTGAAACCGTTCGATAGCGATCAATTCAAAAATATTTTGAGCCTGACCAAGCAAAGGTTGTTGGAATCGAATAGAGTGGCTTCGTGAGCCGAGTGTTGTCTGTGATCTATGGCTGCCGCATTTAGCAGAATAATTGAAATCAGAATGATTGGTAGCAGGATGATTGATAGCAGGATGATTGATAGCAGGATGATTCATAGCAGAATGATTAGTAGCAGAATGATTTGTGCAGAATGATTAGCAGGAGGATGAGTGATAGCAGAATCATCGGTAGCGGAATCCTTTTACTTATTCTGTTACAAATTATCCCGCCATTTTATTGGTCATTTCATTAAAAATTTTGAAAAAGTGACCCAGGGTTTCATGCTTCAGAACCTTGGGAGCGAATATGGAAAATGATGATTGCTTATTCTATCGTTTTTAAGTGCTGAGTCGATGCTTATTACCAAATGCGGGCAATTTTGAGAGCAAAAAAGCGTTTGTTCTTTGACCCAAAATTACAACTTTTAAGGCTGATAATGGTTCATTGCAGAAAGACCAGAATGTGAATTCTGAATAAAATGCCTGAACCTAATAGTTGTCTTTGGATAATTTTATTTACATTCGGAGATAACCGATGAAACGACTCACCATTTTCTTTACGCTAATGCTTGCCTTCTCCAACCTCTTGCTGGCTGGCACCACTGGGAAAATCGCTGGCGTCGTGACCGATGCCCAGACCCGTGAACCGCTGCCAGGCGCAAATGTGATCATTGTTGGCACGCAATTAGGGGCGTCCACAAATTTAAAAGGCGAATATTTCATCCTCAATGTGCTTCCTGGCCTCTATTCTGTAAAGATCACTTATATGGGCTATATCTCGCAGACGATTTCCAATGTGCGGGTCAGCATCGATCGAACGACTGAAGTGAATTTTCGATTGGAACCCACGGTACTGGAGACTGGAAGCGAGGTCGTGGTGACTGCGGAACGAGAACGCATTCAAAAAGACGTGGCGTTTTCGCAGACCGCATTTGTGGCGCGTGAGGTGAACATTGCTCCAACGGGCACAGATTTGCGGGCGACCATTGACATGGCCCCATCGATTGACCGCAATGATGATACCGGCAACCTGATCATTCGGGGTTCGTTCCAGGACGAAGTCGGGTTGGTGGTGGATAATTTCACCTCGCAGGATAAGCGCAACGGCACGCCCATCTTCAAACTCAGCCGATCGGCGATCCAGGAGGTTCAAATTCTCACGGGTGGCTTCAGCGCTGAATATGGCCAGGTGCGCTCTGGGTTGATCAATGTGGTGACCAAAGAGGGCGGAAGTAAATATTACGGCTCTATCGATGTTCGCTATCGAACCAAAGAGATCAAGCACGTGGGGCCCAATATCTATAGCCGCCAGAACTGGTGGCAAATCGGCCGTTATACATTTCTGGATACCATCCGGGGGCCTGAATACACCAATTGGCGCGGCGTGGTGGTCCCGAGCTGGAGAAATGAATATGGCGAAAACATCGATGCCAATTATGATGGCAAGCCCGATTTCGAGGGTTGGCGTGCTCGTTATCAGTCCTATTTTGTGGGACCAAACGCGCGCACCAAAGAGATCAATGGGGTGGATAAGACCACATTATCACCAGAAGAGCTGTTGCAAGCCGAAGAGTATTTTTTGCGCCTCTGGAACTATGAGCGTCCAGATACCTACATTGAGCTCAACTTTGGCGGTCCTGTACCATTTATAGGCAAGAGGTTAACCTTCAACGTGGATGGCTACTATGACCGTCAGAGCTACCCCATCAAAGTCTCTAAGAATTATTTTCTCGACAACATCATCAATCTAAAACTCAAGTACGAAATCAATCCCAACATGATCCTGCGCTATCGCGGCAATTATGGAGAATTGCAAACCGTTGCCTTTGGCTTCTATGAGGCGGGTTTGGATCCCCGTAATACCTCCTCGGCTTCGAATTACTTCTTGCGCAATCAGGCCCGAAATATGTTCAATTGGGGGAGTCGAACCACGGCCTATTACAAATGGACCGCAAGCAATGGCCTGCGGTTTACCCATGTGATCAATAACAATACGTTCTGGGAGACAAATTATCAATATTCTCGGAACGCTTATGGGTTGCGCTACGAGATGCCGCTTCGCGATCTGAACAAGCCAGCTTTCCATACCACGACCGATTCAACACCAGTCTATTGCAGTGAAGCCCCTTACGGTCGATATGAATCCTTCAATCCCCCACAGAATGGAACGTACATCGATCCCAACACGGGCAAATCTTACGTGGTGTGGAATCGTCCGCCAGAAATGCCGCAAAATTTTGGCTATCAGGCTGAGAACCAGGATAATAGCTGGTATGAGTCGCACAATCTGAAAGCAGATTTCACCAGTCAGATCAATAAATTTAATCAGCTCAAATCCGGGTTCTCCATAAACTACGAAATCATGCACCTGCACATGGGCCATAGCGATCGGTTCATTAAGGAAATTTGGGGTCGGGCAGGCGCTGCCAGCTCGGGCTGGAAGCCGACGTCCCAGCATGGCAATTATAGCTATTGGGAGGGGGGAGCTTACCTGCAGGATAAAATCGAATTCGAAGGCATGATCATGAATTTGGGACTGCGGGCAGATTTTTATAAAGCCAATTCACCCTGGTTCTTGAACATGTGGGATTATTATTATGGCTCCAGCGCCTATCAGTTCGATGCCAATGGCAACCCGGTGCAGGGCACCTATTACAGTGTTGCATACGACAGCCTGGAATTTGCGCCCCATAAAAAAGGCCCATTCAAGTGGGCTATTGGTCCTCGAATTGGTATCTCCCATCCAATCACGCAGAACGCAAAAATATTTTTTAATTACGGCTACTTCTTCCAGCGCGCCAGCACTCGGGATCTATTGGTTAACGATTCCAATCCTTATTTTCCCCTCAATCGGATGTGCAATCCCAATCTGAAATTTCGGAAGAATATCAATTATGAATTTGGCGTGGAGCAAAATATTGCTGATCTGTTTACCTATCGGGTAACTGGTTATTACAAAGATGTCTACAATGAGATTGGCTTGGTGCGCTATCAACCGACCAGCGCTTTTTACCCTAGTCGTGACACAGATCCGTATGATCGGCCGGAGAATAATCTATATCGCGATATTCGTGGGGTAGAAATAGAGGTGCGGGGCTCGTTTTTACGCTATTTTCAGGGTCGCGCCAATTATCATTATATGTTAACCCGTTCCGGGCAGTATGGTTATGATATCATTTATCAAGATCCCTACATCGATAATCGGCTCAAAAGCCCAGAAGCGGATCAGCCCAAACCACGGCCAATTTTGCGGGTCACCCTCCTGTTCAACAGCCCAAGTGCAGCAAAAGGCGCCTCGATCTGGAAGAGACTACTGGCGGATTGGGATATTTCTGGCTATTACCGGTGGGAAGCCGGGGAATGGTTTCGCTGGACCCGTGGCGCCTGGGCCAATAAATTTCCGGGCAAAGACACCAATGTCCAATGGAAGCCCTACACCAATGGTATTGATCTACAAATCTACAAGGGCTTCAAAATTGCGAGCGTGAATGTGCGGGCCTATGTCAATATCCAGAACTTGCTGAATTCGAAACAGCTTATCCGCCAGGCTTTTGAAGCGCAAGGCACGAACGCCGGTTTCAGCTTTACCGATTATATGGACTACTTAGAAATCAAAGGGAAATTCGAGCCTGGATGGTACGACGATCTGGCAGAAGAAATGCTTATGCGTGCCGGTCCATATTACGCCTATTTCAAAATGCCACGTGCTATCGTTTATGGCCTGGAATTTTATTTTTGAACCTGATGAGACACAGGAGAATTTCAATGCTTCGAAAAATAATTATCCTTTCTCTGATATCCATTTTATTGATCTTTTCCATTGGATTCGCTCAGGTGCGCTATACTACATGTGGCCGCTATGGGGTGAGCGTGAGTGCCACTGGCACCCTGGGAGGTTTCTATTGGCCGCGTGATTTTATTTATTGTCAGAACGGCGGTGGGAGCAACTGGGACCTGTTGGTGGAGAATTGGAGCGGACCCAATATTGAAGGATATGCGGTTCCTGGTGATATTCAGATGGGAAGCTGGACCAGTATCAAGCAGATCAAAAAAATTCGCTACCCATATCCGACAATCTATGTTTCTGGTCAGGACATTACGACCTCCGATGTTTACGATGAAATCGATCCGAAGCTCCCCAGCGATCAGATGATTGAAACTGTTGTCAATTCCTATGTCGGGGTGACGTTGCGCCAGCGGGTTTATGCCTGGAGTCATCCAAAGTATCAGAACTTTGCCATTGTTCATTTGCAGCTCATCAACACTGGCAATAGTGATGCGGACCCTGAGATCGAATGGCCCAATAATAGTTTTTCGCGCCTGTGGTTATTCATGGTCAACGTCTTTAATCCGGGCCTGGGCAGTCACGACGAGCTATGTGATCGAACCCATACCAAAAATGACCGGCAGACCGAGTATAGCAGCGTTCAGATCCTCTGCTGGGAGGGCGATGATCCAAACTCCCCGGGGGCTCAGGATTTTTCGCGGCCTCAAATTTTGCACGCTTCGGTCGGTCGCGATCCGCTGGACACCTGGGCCGGTAAGCCAGTGAATAACGAGGGCGATCCCAAACCGGAGACCGGGGAATTCATGTCGCCGATGTATGTCGGTTCGGGAGTGATTCACATCGACAAATCTGCTTCCGATCGCAGCAATGACCTGTCGAAAATCCGGCTGGTTTTGTGGGACACCTATTACTGGCTGTATCATGGTCGCACGGAATCGCGCACCGATCGCTATAACGTCTTTCGCAACGGTTTAGATGGAGTGCGATTTTCAACCGACAACGATCCCGATGCCGCCAATCCGCTGACAGATGCGCAACGGGCGCTCAGCTCATTTGGGCCCTGGGAACTGGCATTTAATGATACGATCAATATCGTCTTTTTCAGCGGTGCTGGAGGGATCAATACCCGCCTGTGTCAGGAAAGAGGGGCGGAATGGCTGCAGTGGTGGAAGACCGGGGAGGGATCGTTTGATAATGTTGCCAAAGCTCAGCTCTTGCGCACCGGGCGGGATTCGCTTTTGAATAATTTTGACCTGGCGAAAAAATTATGGGAAAATAAGCTGATCATTCCCGAGGGGCAAAATCCCCAGCCACCACAAAATTTGACCGTTGACAATATCGATAGCAATTACATCCGCCTCCAATGGCAACAATCTGGCACGCCGGCGAATGTGGTCAAATATAACATCTATTATTCGGAAGGTAGTCGTGATGCGCGATATTCATTGCTCGATGTTGTGGCAGCAAACCCTGCGGTCAAAAATTATACCTACATTTTTCGAAATCCCAAGCCTGGATTTGCCTATTATTTCAATCTCACCGCGGTCGATAATAAAGGCAATGAAAGCAGCCTTTACCTGTGCCAGACCAATCGCCTGGCCATTCATCCCGGGCTGGCGAAAGGTTCCGAAATCGATAACGTTCGCATCGTGCCCAATCCATTTGTGATGGATCCCAATGCCATTCAAAACTACCCGGGCGAACGGGACAAGATCATGATTGCGGGTTTGCCGGGGCATTGCAACATCCGCTTTTACACACTGACTGGCGATCTGGTGGATGAAATTGAACATCGGGACGAATTTTCTGGGGGAATCGCCTGGCTAACGATCTCCCGGTTCAGGCAATACCTCGCCAGCGGGATTTACATCTATCATGTGCAGAGCCTGGAAGCCAAAGGCGAAAAGACTGGCAAGTTTATCATCATCCGTTAAGCTTGAAATATATGAGTGTTTGCTTTGATATCAGCCTGATGACCAAGGAGTCATTTATGAGAACATTAAACCTATTTATCGCTTTATTGCTTCAACTCGTTATCGTCGTGATGTCTGCTCGTGCCCAAAGCGATCAATCGAACAAATTTCCCGAGCCTCCTGAATTGAAAAAAGTCGGTCAAGCTGGTTATTCTTTTTTGAAAATCGGGGTGGATGCCCGCAGTGCTGGCCTTGGTGAGGCGACGGTCACATTAGAGAATGATGCAGCCACAGTGTTCTTCAATCCTGCTGGTATTACCTCGATCCCGAAGAACTCAGTTTTTGTGGGCTATACTAGCTGGATCGCTGATATTCAAAAAACAGCCGCCGCCTATGCTAGAAATCTTGGGCAGTGGGGGCATGTCGCCTTCAGCGCGGTATACATGGATTACAACACGATCGAAGGGACCGAAATTGACCCCTTTAATCCCATGGGGTATAGCGATATTGGCAACATTGGATTGCAGGAATATGCCATTGGCCTTACCTATGGCCGGCGCTTTACCGATCGCTTCGGATTCGCCATCACTGCTAAATATTGCAGCCAGGATTTGCAGGTCAAAAAATCCGATGTGATCGCCTTCGACGTTGGTACCATTTATGACCTTCGCTGGCATGGCATCAAGATCGGCATGAGCATTCAGCATTTCGCCCGCAATATGAAATACATCGAAGAGACCTACCGCCTGCCACTCACTTTTCATATCGGCGCAGTGGTTGATGTTTTATCGGTTACTGGGATCAAAAGTGACGTTTCGAATTGGAATTTTTTCATCGAGGGTAATAATCCCATCGACTATTCAGAACGGGTTCATCTTGGGACAGAATACTGGTACAGAAACATGGTGGCATTGCGATGCGGCTATAAATTCAATTACGATGAAGAAGGCTTATCTTTCGGCGGTGGTATCCGATATGAAGGATTTGATGTGAGTTATTCTTATACAGATTTTGGTCGCTACTTAGGTTCCGTTAGCCGGTTATCTGCAAGTTTTAATTTCTAACCCAATTTTCTAAAATGATTTTGGCAGTCAAATATAAAGATTCTTTGCCCACAAAATATGCAGATAGGCACGAAATATCAGGACATGAAAAAATCTTTCGATGCGTTCTCGTGAGTTTCGGGGGCGTCTTAAGAGAGAAATTCTCATTTTAGAATTTCAGCTCTAATTCAAACTAATAGTTTGGAAGGAGGTGGTCGCTGCCACTTGAGTTATTCAAATTAACGCATAGTGTTCATGGCTAATTTACCATAATCCTTAACCCAGTGGAGGAGAAACCGTTATGATGAAGAAGGTTCTTGTCACGATCATTGCATTGCTTTTGATCAGTACGCTGGCCATAAGCCAAACGGTCAATGACGTGAACGTTGCCCTGAAAAAGGCAGCAACAGCGGGTAACTCAAATAGCAGTTACCCCCCCGCGAAAGCAATCGATGGAGATCGGTCAGAAGCATCCCGATGGGCGGGCAATATGGCCGATAACTGGTTCGTGGTGAATTTGGGAGAGAACTACCTGATCGACGCGTTCGATATGCAGACTTATCGTACCGACAAATACAGCTTTATCGTGGAAGTGTCGCTTGATAGCACCACCTGGGAAATGGTGGTGGATCGCTCAGGGCCGGCGACAGACCCGGAGCTTCGATATCCTTACACGACAAATACCCCGGGTATTTGGGTGAACAAGTTTGAACCCAAATCAGCTAAATATGTTCGAATAAAATTCCCGGGGAGCGGCTGGCGCAATGTGGAAGAACTGCGGGTCCTGCAATCTCATGGTTTCCATCATGGCCCGGTATGGATTAACGGCTCGGGTCTTTCGGCAACTAAAATTAAAGTCGAGTGGGGTCAACTGGAGGCGGTTGACCAATTCACAGTGTTCAAATCCGAGGATCGGGTCAATTTTACGCCAGCAGGGGTGGTTGCTGGAGATTTAAGGAGCTTGATCGTAACTGGCCTCCAAAACAACACCGGGTATTATTTTACTGTTGCCGCTGAAAAAGGTGGTGTAGCCGTAGTTGCAACGGACACGGTGCTCCTGAAAACCACAAAAGGCATTACCAACTTTGCTGCGGAGCGCTATTCAACTGAACAAATCCAATTGACCTGGACCAACCTCACAGATGGCCTGGCCCAAGGCATTGTGATCAAAATGGCACCAATCACTTCAGCGACATTAGATAGTATTAAAACCGTTTCAGGCCTGGAAGATACCGTTATTATCGGTGGATTGCAGGCCAACACTACCTACCAGTTTCAAGCTGTGCCGTTTGATTTGATGGGCCGATGGGCTGCTTCAGATATTGCCAAAGCCACCACATTTCCACTGCGTATGCCAATTGCGGGAATTGGTGTGCTGGTGGATGAAGATTTCACTGATGGCGCGTTTAGCGATCCTCAGCAATGGAGAATTTCCCCAAAGATAGGTAAGGTTGGATTTTTTACCCCGAACAATCGGAATTTTGCCTATGCCCTCTCGCGTCAGTTGAGAGATGGGGATGATCACTGGCAGCCGATCACCTGGGGCCATTGGGATGACCGTAACGGCAATGGGGTTGTCGATCCCGGCGAATATCTCCCCCGAAAACTGAACAAGACGGAAGATGTGTTGATCTACAAATTCAGGCATTTTTCAGACGTCGCGCAATCGAGCCCCGAATATTTCAAATTGCAGGGGACAATCACTGGACCAAAATTAGCGGTAGAGATTGGGGGGTGTCATAATAACAATGATGGCACCTGGGGTGGACGTCAGGTGAAAGTGCGCGTGAATAATACAAGCATCTATGGATCCGGCAATGAATGGCTATTTCCAGATAGCTACAATCACGCCAATTTGCCCAAAGCTCATAATGATAGCACGCTGGGATTGGATTTTGAAAATCTATTTGTCTTCAGAGCCATCCCTGGTCGTAAAATCACCAACGTAGAACATTTTGGCCATAACATGTACGGCGATCACATCTCCCTCAGTGACCTGAATTCAGATTCGTTGGCCAATGAAGCGATCATTGAAAAATGTGATTTCATTCTGCAGCGGCCTGGATTGAGTGGCGCAATTATTCGTCCTGGAATTGCTCCCAAAGATGCGCAGGTGGGATTCAAGCATGTGAGCATCGGGATCACCAAATGCACGGATGCCAATCTAGATTATATTACCGATATTGAAGACTTTTTTATCATGGCCTCCAATTGGGGACCGCTGGACACGCTGTATGTGCCGACCGGTAATCCCCGAGATCCATATAAAAAAGTTCTGTTGTACAAAACCCTGCTGCACGGAGATTTTAACAACAACGATGTTGTCGAAGCGACTGATTTCGATTTGTTGAAAAAGTTCTGGGGTCAGGGCAAGAGGCAGGAGACGATCCTCTATCGCTATGAAGCGCCCAAACCCAGGCCAGCCGATCATCGTCTGGTCGCTGAGGTGAACACCAAGAATGGTCTGGTTCGGCTGATCGGCACTGACCAGCTTAAGGTCGTTGGTTATAAGCTCTGTTCGAAAGCTGGTGGCTTTCGCTTCGGTCCCAAAGCCAATTTGTTGAAGGGTCTGAAAACTGTCAGCGCGACGGAAATCAGCGAGTGTGACATTAATCCCAAAATCTTTACGGCGCCAACACCCCGTGATCAAGCCGAAAAAAGAATCTATGAACTGGGCAAGATCTACAACTATGACATCAACCCCAGAGACCTGGTGCTGGTCTGGCAGGATACCCTGGGCGGCAAAACCATGCTCGGTGGCGTGACCTACATCGATACTGATTTCGACGGGCTATTCACGGCCAAATCGGATAGCGTGAGACCAGATACAACCAATGCGTTGGTTTTCGCCTATTATCAGTTTGAAGTCGGACGTCGGAATCTCTATTGGAATAAGAATGGCGGTCGGGATATCGGCCAGCAATTCAAAGTGCCGGGTGTGACCGTGCTGGACAAGATCACCATTGCGATTAAGCCGGTGTCGTGGGCGCCTGGTTCGCTGGAAACTTCCAAGGCAGCGGAGGGCGATGGCGCATTTTTGAAAATCGTCAAATGTGCAACCAAAGATGCTGCCAGTGTTGTGGGAACAGTTGCCACCTATTACGGGAATTTCCCCACCACGCTGGATACGCTGAAACATCGGTTCATCACCTTCGATTTGCCCGGCGATGGTATCACGCTGCGGCCGATGGGCGGCGATAGCACCTGGGGCTTCATTGTCGGCTTCGCCAGTCCTAAGGAAGGCCGTGAGGTCTGGCTGTCCATGGTGGAACCGCAAAGCAACCCGAATCAGCTCTATCCAGATTATCCCGATGGCGATAAAATCGATTTCTCCTGGAAGCAGGATCGCGATGTGGATGGCGCCTACAAATATAATCCATGGGGATGGCAATGGGCGCATCAATTGACGTTCTGGTTGGAAGCGTCCAGAATCGGAGGCACGGCCGTGGAAAGCATTGCCGACAGCCAGTTGCCGACCCAATTCGATCTGGCGCAGAACTATCCCAATCCGTTTAACCCATCGACCACGATCACCTTTAGTTTGCCCCACAATAGCGATGTTTCGCTCAAGATCTATGATCTCACGGGTCGCGTGGTCAAAGAGGTCGTCAATTCGAAATATCCCGTGGGAATTCACAGCGTCGTCTGGAATGGAACCGATATCCACGGCAATCATGTCGCCAGCGGTATCTATTATTACAGCCTGAAAACCGATCAATTCAGTGCTACGAAAAAGATGATGTTGATCAAGTAGAAATCGTCTTTGAATTCTTAGACTAAAGAGTCAGGTGTCGATGAGCACCTGACTCTTTAGCATTGATCGCTGCACGATCAAAAAAAATAACCAGTCATCGCAAAGCATTGGTCTGTGACCATTGACGGCAACCTTTACTCCTTCAAAGCATAAAGGTGCAACCCTAATTGCCGAACAAGAGGACGCAAAGTTCGCGGGGACTTTCTGATCAAATTCTTTCTAAGCGAACTTTGCTTCTCCCTTGGGTTCTTTGCTTTGAAAAAAGTATATAGGTTGTCGCATATTGCCAGTTGGCTGATTTGCGTTCTGGTTCAGGTTCGTAAGGATATCCTATTTCTTATCAGTGTCCATAAGAAAAAAGGGCAAAATTAAAATCAAGATAGAACGCTGATGACGCAGATTACACTGATTCACACGGATTCTTGTTTGAAAAATAGGAATAGGTGCAAAATCTAAATCTCATATTATCTGTCATCGTATCAATTAAAGAAGTTATCCGCGTAGATCCCTGTCATCCGTTTCATCTGCGTTTTAATAAAAGATGTGGGTAATGATCAGGTCCTTAACCGAGGGACGAATAAACATTGGAAGGAGAAACGATGAAAAGATATTTTTTACTAATCTGGCTGGTCATTTTAGGCCTGACAGGTGGGGCTTTTTTGCATGAATCTCTCGCTCAGCAACCTGATTACATCATCATTACTGAGGCAGACACCTGGATCAACGGAGGCGAAGAGGCTGATAAGGCTCATGGAGCAGATACCGATAAAGAGCACAACATTTTAGTGGTCAAAAATGAGGGCGAGCCTGGCGCCTCTAAATACTGGCGTGAGACGCTATTGCGTTTCGACCTTTCAACCGTGACCGAAGAGATCGGCAAGGTCGTGCTAAAGCTCTGGTGTAATGGCAAAAGCAGCACATATTCCGATAGCTTTAAATTGGTTTATGCCTGTTCGTTTATTCCCGATGATAATTGGGATGAAAAAACTGTCACCTGGAATACAGCGCCGCTGCCTGACTTTAGCTATGAACTCCAGGTGGGCGATTTTTACAATATTGGTACCCAGCAGGATTCGGTTGTCGATAAAGGCGTGAAGGTTTTAAAAAAGCTATATGGCTGGACCATCGGCGGACAACTGAGAACAGATATTGTCGAGCGCGAGCGCAAGGGCGATAAAAAGATCAGTATCGATCTATGGGGAAAGACCAAGAAATTGGTCTGGTCTGACCCGGATACCTGGATCAGCTTTGTCGCCCGCGACAGTGTCGACGTCGACTCCTTGCACGCCCGGCTGCTCATCTGGAAAAAAGGAAGCGAGCCATCAGCGGTCAAAAATCATTCAGAGGGTATCCAGGTTAACAATTATGCGTTGGAGCATAATTTCCCCAATCCATTCAATCCATCGACGACCATTCGATACGCCATCAAAGAAGCGGGCAGGGCAACTTTAACCATTTTCAATGTACTGGGACAGCCCATTCGCACTTTCGATCAAATTCCAGCTACTCCTGGATGGCATCAACTTCAATGGGATGGGCTGACCGATGAGGGGTTGGTGGCACCGGCGGGAATTTATTTCTATCAATTACGCGCTGGCGAATTTGTAGCGACCAGAAAAATGGTTCTGACGAAGTGATATCCGCTAAACAATGAAAGGGATAATCCAGGAAGAGGACGAATTCACTGGAAAGAGTGTTTGAATGACGGCCTTAGATTTCGTTCTCTTCAGAATGCGGAGCATTATGCTGCTGTCATTCTTCCAGATTGCCCGGTTCAATGACCAAAAAGAGGAGAACTGGAATGAAGGCATCGAAGTCAATTATTGTGATCGTCAGCCTTGCACTAATTTTTATTTTATCTTTAATCAATGAATCTGTAGCACAGAGTTCGGAAGGGTTGATCATATCCAATTTGGTTTTCAAGGGGGTGAGCGGCAATCAGCCGCTCCCCACAGACATCCGATATGATTCGCTTGATACGAATCGACTGTTGTGGTGGGATCGCGATGGGGTGATGAATGCACCTTCGCTGGCGTATGTGACGAAGTTTGTGCCGGATTCGTTAATCAAGGCCACCTACATTCTGATGCCCTGCAATGATAAATGGACCACCGATGTGACCGATTACATGACTTTCAATGTCAATAAAGATGTTGTGATATTCATCGCTTACGACGCCAGACAACGCGCCAGTTCACCAACTTTTCCCAACTGGCTGCGCGATTGGACCATGTCCCAGGATTCCCTTATGTTTCTGGATGGCTATATTCCCGATGCGCCTCAAATTCGCCGGCTGGATATCTATCAAAAGCGATTTCCCGCTGGCAAGATCGTGCTGGGAAGCAACAATGGAAATGGCGGCTACCATTGGGATGCGTTGCAGTATATTCCAATTTTCAAAGTTGCCATAGCTCCCAGTGCAGTGAAATCTTCAGAAAAGCCAGACCAATACAAATTTAGTGTGAAGAATTATCCGAATCCGTTCAACCCGACCACCACTATCGAATTTTGTGTGCCCAAAGAATCGCAAGTTGAATTGGTGATTTACAATGTATTGGGAAGGCCGATTTTCACCCTGGCAAAAGGCGCATACGCGGCTGGACAGTACCGGCTCCATTGGTCAGCCGAGGACCAGAACGGTCGTGCGGTACCAGCAGGTATCTATTATTTGAAATTGAGCACCAATAGCCAGACACTGGTTCACAAAATGTTGCTCTTGCGGTGATGATTTTTTGGTTAATGCGATCAATGCTTGATACGTTATGGTGTCTTATGGCTCGATTATGGAGAAGAATTGCCAGCTTTCTTTGGAGCGGGCAGAATAAGAGCAAAGCCTGGCTGGCGACCGCTTTGCTAATTGGGCTGATGAACGGAAATATTGGCTATGCTCAAAACCTGCATTATCGGCTGACCGCAGCCTCTTATCTCGGTGGAGCCAGCAATGACGATGTTATCCGAGGCGTAGCCATTCTGTCCGATCGAACCATGGTTGTGGCAGGAGATATTTATGATCCCGCGCCTCATGGCATGGCGCCGATTTTGCTGAACAATGCCACGTTGGAAACTCCAGGTTGCGTTGTTCGACTGTCATCGGATGGCAAGCAATTGTTATCGGTAACTCGTTTTGCCAGCATTGTTCTCGATCTTTCTGTGGATGCCAGCGATCATCTCCATGTTGCGGCCGGACCAGATGGGATTTTCAAGCTATCGCCCGGCGCGGATCGTATTATCTGGAAAAAGACCTTCTCCGATCCTGTCTATCGAATGGATGTGGGGCCGAACGGCTATTGCGCGGTGATGACCCGTCCTGGCACGGATTATGAGATCCTGCAAACGAACCAGGTTACCATCCATGTATTGGATCCATCAGGGAATGAAATTGGCGCATTCCCAGGACTGCATTACACGCGAGATGTTTGCATCGATGAAGCTTCCCAGACCATAATTCATGTCGGCTGGCGTCCAGCCACCACCTCGGATGGGGTAACAACGAACCCGGTTCACATCCCGTATTTCCAGGGAAACGATTATCAGGGCAATGTCAAATATACTGGTTACAATTGGTCTGAAGATCCGAATTCCGACCGCTGGTTGAATCGACCAGAGAACAATATGGCCGATGCTCGAATCAATCGCTGCGAAATTGGCGGCGATGGCCAATTATATCTGCTGGCTGTCTGCTGTGGAGGCAATCACGTCTATCGCTACGATCCGTTTGATATCATGAAAAAGGCGCCGATCGTGGGGGGTGATCAATATCATACGCCATACAATACAGGACCTGGCAATCGTAACGAGGTCTTTTTCGGTCGCTATCAGCCAGCGGACGGAACCATGTTGCTCGGGCAACTATTTATGGCCCGGGATTTCAACAGCAAGGTGGGATATACCATGACCAACCATGGCGATATAGCTGTGGATGAGATCGGCCGGGTCTATGTGGTTGGCACCGCAGAGGAAAATCTGCCGTTAGCTCCAGACCTGCTGCCAGGAGAACAAAAGAGCGGTGGCTTTCTGTTGATCATGGGGCCGGATTTCAAAGAGCGTCTGTTCCTCACCCGGCTGCAAAGCGGGCAAACACATTACGCTCGAGCGATCGCGGCCAGAATATTCAACAGTGATCCTGCCCATATTGCCTGGGGAGGTGATTGCGCTGTCCCGGTGCCTCGTCTATACACTTTCAATGCGATCCAGCCAGATGCCGGGGGCGGCACTCAGGATGCCTTCTTTGCCGTCATCGGATCACCGGCTCTCGGAAGTCCCATCGATTCACCCGCCAGATTCGATGTTCGCGCGGTCGACTTTCAACGCATCGATCTGCTATGGGCGGATTGTCCGGACGAAGAGGGCTTTATCATCGAACGAAAGACAGACGGGGATTTTGAGGCAATCGCCCGCGTCGATTCCAATACCACAAAGTTCAGTGACCGCGGCTTGCAGCCGCAGACGAGCTATACCTATCGCCTGCGAGCCTTTCGAGGATCAGAATTTTCCGCGTACACCACAAGCTTAAGCGTGATCACCCCAAACCCCAGCACCGGCTATAAGCTGGAGGTCACTGCTATTATGGACGCAATTGGCTCGCCAGAGAATCCCTTATCGCACTTGATCGATGGCGATCTGCAAACTGGCTGGACAGCGCCGTTCCCGACCGGACATTTTATCTTGGATCTGGGCCAGATATGTCGGATCAAGCAGGTGCGGATGGCCTGGAATGAGTATCGCCTGAGAACTTATCAGTTTGACGCGGAATGTGCGATTGATACCAGCTCGTTTATCAAATTGATCGAAAAAGGCAGCAGCAGCACCCGCCAGAAAGATTTGCAGCCCTATCCCGTTCCCGAAACAGACGCCCGATACGTGCGCATCACCGTGCTCGGCAATTCAGATGGCCCACGCTCCGGGATTTTGAATAAGATCATGGAAGTAGAAATCCATGGCATCCCTTCTGGCTTGAAAGTCGCCGAACAATCTCATCAATCGGTTGAGTATTTTTTGTTCCAAAATTATCCCAATCCATTCAACGCAGGTACGACGATCCAATATAAATTGCCGCTTTCTGGTCAGGTGATGATCGAAATACTGGCGCTCACCGGTCAACATGTCATTACCTTACTCAACGAAGAGCAGCAACAGGGGATGCACAGCGTTTATTGGGATGGCACGAATGAAAATGCGCATCAGGCTACCAGCGGCGTTTATTTGTGCCGGATTACCTCGCGCCAGTTCCGCTCGATCAAAAAGATGCTGCTGCTGCGGTGAGGGAGTGATGAGAATCGTTCGTTTATATTTGCTGCTGAATGCGTTCTTGATTGGATATTTGGGCGATCTCAGCGCTTTCGATGTCACGAAAATCCAACAGCTCACTCCAGTTGATCAAATCGAACTGCGTTTAGATCCGTTACACACCCTCCCTTACCTGACTGTCTTTCGATACGAACCCTCTGGGTTTGCAGTAGTTGTTCGTGATACCAATTTATCTCACATTTTAGCTTATTCCGAGATTAGCCGTTTGCCAGATCAAATCGATCCTGAAGAGCCTTTTATCAAGTGGCTTTGCATTGCAATGGACAGGCCGCGGCACGCCCTGTATCAAACGAATTTTCCTTTCTCCAGACAATGGCCAAAAGCTGGCACAAGCACAACTGGAGGTTGGCTGGAGACTTTCTGGCATCAGGACGAGCCATATAATCGACTTTGCCCGATCGATCCAATAGTCAGCCAGCGGTCAAAATTGGGCTGCGCGGCGGTTGCGCTGGGACAGATCCTTCATTTCCACCGAAATATCGGCGACCTTGGTTTTGGCGTTGATGACCGTTATGTGACCTCCAGTTACGGTATCGCCATCGATTCGGACAGTGATCGTCTGTCGTTCCCTTCGTTTGCGGCTTTAAATGCGATGCTGCAAGATATTCGCGATTGTTATCGGATACCACAGCGAGAATTAAATTCGAACCAGGTGGCTGCGCTTTGTTTCGCTGCCGCATTGCTGACAAAGACTGATTTCAAAGCCGATTACTCATCCATCTCAGGAATCGATCCCGATGTTTTTGTTCGAATGAATTACGTTTCGGCTCATCTCATGAAGGCTGATTCGAACCTGGTTCATCAGCTCAAAGAGGATATGATGAATCGACGACCTGCGCTGCTGTTCATTCCCGGTCATGCTGCAGTTGTCGATGGCTACAATACCGATGGATTTTTCCATTTGAATTTCGGCTGGGGCAAAGATAAACCAAAGGCGATTGGCGAAGCCTGGTTTAAATTGAATGGCAATGGCCGATCTGAACAAACCATCCTCCCAATCGAAGCGATCGCAAAGATCCAGCCGATTGCTCACCCTGGCCTTGCGGTGGACAAAACATATTTGCACCTCAAGTGCTCTCCTGGGGACTCGATTTCGGCGAGTGAATGTTTACGATTGAAAAATCCCACTGGCCAGGCTCTTATGGTCGATTATCTGATCGCTCCCCAGCGATTCTATATCAGTTTTGATGGAATTTCCTATTCGGATTCCCTGCCAGCATTTTCATTGTCACCTGGCGCAGAACGAACGATTTTTCTCTGTTTTCAGCCCCATTTTACGCCTTTAACTGGTGATTTGCTCATTTCTTATCAGCAAGAGCAAAATTGGCGGGTAATCAGGCTTCGGGGAGAAATCGCCCCACTGAATGGGACCCTGGTTTCCGGTGGCAGAGTTTCAGGCCGATGGGCCAAAATTCAATCGCCGTTTCATATTTTGGGCGATGTCTCTCTTGAGGCTGGCGATCAGTTGATCATTGAGCCTGGAGTGGAAGTGCTATTCTGGGGGCATCATCAGATGGAAATCAAGCGGGGCGCTCAACTTATTGCCAGCGGCAGCGCAGAAGACACCATCCGCTTCCGACCAGTCTATCCCGATAAAGGATGGGGAGGCATTCACATCTTTAATTCGGGAGAGGATGATGTCCTCAGCTTTTGCTCCATCGCTGGCGGGAAGTCCGATTCATGGGGCGGTGCTATCTGGATCGCCAATAGCTCGCCGCTGATCCGAAATTGCCGAATTTCAGCCAATAACGCCAGCTATGGTGGGGGTCTTTATCTCTGGAAGTCGACCCCGACGATTCGGAATTGCATCATAGCTGGTAACACGGCGCAGCAGGGCGCTGGACTTTATGCGGAATGGTTCTCAGAACCGCTGCTCGTCAATTGCACCATCGCCGATAACCGTGCTCAAAACGGGGCAGGCATTTACGCCAGCTATCATAATCATATTCGGATCAAAAATTCGATTCTATGGGGCAATTGGGCAGCCCAGGGGCAAAGCGTAGCGCTTGGCATAGCCGATACGCTGATGCTGAGCTACTGCGATGTGGATACGCTGAGCGAAGGCTGGTGCTATCGAAGCAGTGCCAGCAGCCAACTCTTCTGGGAAACTGGCAATATTGCTGTCCATCCCCATTTTGAAATTTCTTCATTGCTTTCATTCGTGCCAGATGCCAATTCGCCCAGCATCGATGCTGGCGATCCTGATCCCATTTTTAATGATCAAGAAGACCCAAATCGATCGGGTATGGCGCTCTGGCCGGCGAAAGGTGGATTGAGGAATGACATGGGTTGCTATGGTGGTGGCAGAGATTTCGCGGTCACCGATATTTTGCTGAAAGAGCTCATTCAGCCTGATCCCATGCCCCAGATATTCATCCACAATTTCCCGAATCCATTCAATGAGGTGACCAACTTTTATTATCGGCTTCCTGTTGCTGGACATGCAAAGCTTTCGGTGTATAACGAAACCGGGCAATTGATAGCCACTTTGCGGGATGAATTTCAGACCTCAGGCAGCCATCAAATTGTCTGGGATGCACGCCATTTGTGCTCAGGAATCTATTGGCTGCAAATCGTTATGGGCGATTTCATCCAGAGCAAAAAGTGTATGCTCATCAAATAGGGCATTGAATTATCCGAAATTCGGATTGCTGGGGTAGTCATCAACAGCCGTACATGGGATTGCAGCGAGGTGAATGAATGTCTTGGTTACGACAATCATGATGCCGATTCGAAGAATGGTTAGTTACGCGATGGTCGATTATTAGTATCTTGAATTGTGCTGGACAAATTCAGGAGTTGAATGAATCTCAAAATTTCAAATCGCCTTCTTACGTTGTTGGCACTTCTTTGCCCGATGTTGGTTTATGCTCAGGTCACCAGTCCAGCGGATGCTGCGATTCGCCCAGATTCGATCTGGGAAAAGAGTTATTTGCAACGCCTTCAAAGGCTGGCGGATCGTCATGCCGTCTGGCCGATTGAGTATCCGCCTGGCGATGCCGATGCGGGCAAACGGGCCTGGCCTGCATTATTAGCGAATATGTGGAAGGATCGCCACGATACGACGGCATTGCGGGCCTGGATCGATGGCAAGGGCCGAGACTGCTTATTTGATAACGTGATTGGTTCTTTCTATAAGCCATTCTCGTGCGCCGGGTATTGTCTTTATTATTTCAGCTACAAGAATTTGGTGCCCGCTGACCAATTGGAGCAGGTTCGGCGAATGATGGGCCAGACTGGCTGGCGATACTGCACCCGGCCGGACCATTACATGGATCCGATCTATGCCATTACCGAGTTCAATTCGGAGAATTTTGACTGGATGGCTCGCCTGGCTGGCCTCATGTTTGCCTACGAGTTTGACCAGCAAACATACATCAGCTATTTTAGTGACTATGCTGATAACTGGGTACGCGTGCTTTACCATTGTGGTCGGCTGGAATGGGATTCGCAGAATTATTTCGCCTATTGCTTTCAACCGGTCCTGGTGCTCTATGAATATGCACCGACGCCAAAGATCAAGCAACAGGCACAGGCGGTGCTCGACTGGATGCTGATCACAGCCGCACTTCATTATCTGGACGGGTTCCAGGTGGGTCCAGACGTTCGGGCCAAGTCGTACGCCTATCAACCGTTTTCCGGTTCAGCCTGGTTTTATACCTATCTCTATTATGTCGGGCCAGAATACCATCCGAGTTTTGCAGCAGAAAAGGCCATTCAAAATGCTTCGGCCAATTTCATCGGATATCCGCTGTACAGCTCCTATCGCCCTCCTCAGGTTGCGATCGATCTGGCGCAGAGGAAATTCCAGACCCCGGTGGAAATGCACAATGCCAAGCCTTACTATGGCCTCGATTTCAACAACTACCAGGATTGGAATGGGAAATCGGTCAATAGCCGCCGCTTTGCATTTGAAACGCTGTATTTGGAAAGAAATTACACCCTGGGCAGCGTGGCTACCTACCGGCCCGATGGCAATGCGCGCATGAAAACCCAGGGACAGATGATGTTTTCGGAGCAAAGCGTCTGGCGTTTGGGAGTCCTCGGGGATGACAATGGTTGTCTGCAGATCTTCGGAAATGCCGGGGCTTTGGAGGGAATGGCGGGCCGTTGCCCACAGGAAGAGATCGGCCAGGATCGTAATGTCCTGATGCGACTCATTCGCGGTACCGATCGAATGTGGGTTGCCATTCCACAACAACGGCCAGTTCTATTTCATTCGGATACCGCTTTTGTCGACATGGGACATGGAGTCTATGTCGCCTTTATTCCACATCGCGCCCAATCGCTTATCGTTGATCGCTTCTCTTCCAGCCATCTGAAGTTGACCTGGTATTTCTCCGCCACCGAATTGGGTGGTCTCGTCACAGAAGTCGGCACGGAGCAGGAACATGGAAGCTACTCCAGCTTTATCCGCAAAGTGCGAAAGACCACGTATCTGAGCAGCCTGGATTCCGATCAGCTTGAATATCGCTCAACCTCGGGACGACGGCTGCGGATGCAATATCAGCCAACCACCCGCTACGTTTTGATCGACGGCACGGTTATCGATCCAGCAGGGGTGGTACCGCGTGTTTGGGTAGAAGAGGGAGAATTGGATTTTGAGAATTGGCAGAGTTATCAAGTCTGTTATGGCGAAGATATCGTTCATCAGGATTGGGGGAGCGGTGTCCTGACCGCCCAGTGTCAGAATCGGGGCCTGCGAATCAGTGTATCTCCCCATACCGCTGAAGTGAGCTACGAGCGAATTGGACACTACTCGACAGGGGTAGCGCCACGAACGGGAGCGCGAAATACAGATAAGCCATTGAAGCTCTATGGCTATCCCAATCCATTCAATCATTCGATCACTATTGTATTTGAATTGCAAACTGGCGATCCTTACGAGCTAAAAATTTATGATCTGCTAGGACGGATGCTTTTTCAACGATCGGGTGAGTCGCACCGCCCTGGGCCACAGTCTTTAACCTGGAGCGCAACGGAAAATTGTGGAAGTATATTTTTTTGCACGCTGAAAACCAATCAGCAAAGTGAGACGATCAAACTGGCACTGATTAAATGATTAGCTCCTGGAAAAATGATTTTGGAATGAGATTATTCTAAAAACCAAGGACTGCACGAATTTCACAAATTTGAGATTTGATAATTTCCAAAAAACTAATTCGTGTTCATCAGTCAGTTGGCAATTGGCGTCAACTCAGGGGATAATTTTATGCCTAAATTTCTAAAATGAACCATGACGATTAGAAATGATAGCGCTTTGCCCACGAAATACACACAATGACACGAAATTCAATGGATGAAAAGCCCTTTTCGTGCATTTTCGTGTGGCCTGTCCGCCTTTTTTAGGGCGGATTCGTGGGGCAATTTTGTGTGCAATTTTTTATTTTAGAATTTCAGGTTTAATTAAATTTACTCATAGATTCCCTGTCCGTATTTGATGAAAAGCGATCAACACTAACCGAAAAATTCTAAATTTTGGAGCAAGCCAGAACATGGATCATTTTTATCGATCATTCCGCAATTTGAAAAACGTCCTTTTTTTGATTCTCATCGTTAGTGCCTTTCACCCGAGCGCTGCACAGAAACAACATATCGGTCAGGAAAAGATCTATTTCGGTGCGGCCTATTACCCGGAAGTATGGCCTGCTGACGAAGTCGATCGCGACATCGCGCGCATGAAGGAACTGCATACGAATGTGGTTCGCATGGCAGAATTTTCCTGGTCCCTGATGGAGCCTGAGGATGGTAAGTTCGAGTTCCAATGGCTGCACGGGATCATCGATAAATTGCATGCCAATGGGATCGATGTGATTCTGGGCACGCCGACCGCGACCCCGCCAGCCTGGCTGGCTGAGAAGCACCCGGAAATATTTCGTATCACTGAAAACGGCATCCGGCTGGAGCATGGTGCACGGCGAAATTGCAGTTACACCAGTCAAGTCTATCAGCAATATAGCCGGCGGATTTGTGAGGCGATGGCGCGGGAATTCGGCAACAAAAAGGGGGTTATTGCCTGGCAAACCGATAATGAATTCAATCTGGAACCAGATTTCAGCCCGGAAACCGAACGGCTCTGGCACCAATGGCTAAGACAGAGATACGGCGACATCAACACGCTCAATCGAATCTGGGGCAATCATCTATGGTCTCAGGATTACGATCGCTTCGATCAAATCCCCATGCCGCGATCGTTCATCCGGCACCAACCATCCATTCGCTATGAATGGATGCAATTTCATTCTCAACAGATAGTGGATTATCAGGATCTCCAATTGCAAGCGCTGCGCCGCTACTCGGATCGGCCGATCACCCACAACGGCATGCCTGGTCAGCAGATCAATTATCCAGCGCTATTTCAAAATCTGGATTTTGTCGGATTGACGATCTATCACAGCTATCCATCCTATCAGAAGATTCAGAGCAACTATGACCGGCTGCGGGGGTACGGCAAGGGCTGGTACTGGCTGATCGAGACTGCGCCCAATTATTCTGGCGGCTGGGACGGCAAGACCTGGTTCAATCATCAGCCCATAGGAGCGCTGCGGGCGATGATCTGGATGAGCCACGCACTGGGCGGCCAGGGGTCACTGTTCTGGCTCTGGCGCCAGCACCCCGCGGCGCACGAAATGCCCCACGGCGCGATCCTATCTGCTTGGGGCAAGCCCATGGCCAATTACGAGGCGATCAAACAGATCGGCGCGGAACTCAGGCGATTCAGCGACCTGCTGATGAAAACACCCGTAGCACCCGCTTCCATAGCGATCTTTTATAGCCATCTAAATGATATGGGACTGCGCATCGAACAGAACGTCAACGATCTCAAGTATTACGATGCCTGGTTTAGCCTGTTTTACCAGCCACTGGCCAATGCCTATCTCCACCGCGATGTCATTCATGAGGGCTGCGATCTCTCCGACTATAAAATGTTGATCATGCCACTGATGCCTCGCATCGATCCTGCTTTGCGTCAGCGCATCAAAAGCTGGGTTGAAAGCGGTGGTACGCTGTTGCTGGGACCGATGAGCGGCTTTCGTACCGAGCATTGGACCGCGTTTACCGATTTTGCACTGGGCGACCTGGAACCGTGGATGGGCATTTTTGTCGAATCTCGCATTCCCATCGATAAATGGAATAAAGAGACCGATCCTGGCCCGCAGATCGTCTGGGACAATGGCGCAGAGCTGGAAGCCACGGATTGTGAGCTCTGGAGCGAAGCGCTGAGCTCAACTAAAGGCAAAATTCTGGCGCGCTATCAAAACGGCATGCACCACGGCCTCCCAGCCATCATCGAAAATACCGTGGGCAAAGGAAAAGTGATATTGCTGGGCACCTACCCTGGCCAGAGCAATATGGAACAACTATATCGCCACTACGCTAATTTGCTGGGCATCCAACCGCTGGCAGAAGGCGAGCCTGGCGTGCTGGTGGTCCCGAGAAAATCGACCAAAACAGCATACACCATCGTGATTAATTTGAGCTATGAGAAGAAAACGATTAACCTGAAGGAAAAGGTCTCTCAAAATCTCATTGATGATCAACCGCTGCCTAAAGCGCCGTGGACGTTGAATCCGTACCAGGTCATTGTCGGCATGGTGAAGTAGAAAGAAGCGGCCATTGCGCTTTTCCAAAATAATGAATTGATTTTTTATCCGATCCGATACCACCATTACACCAAAAAGGACAGGGAAAATGAAAAAAAGGGACATCCTGGCTTTGATTATGCTGAGCGCTGCAATTTTGGGCGCTGCGACAGCGAATTTATCTGATTTATCTTTGAATCAGGATTCAAAGGCCCAATCCAGCTACGACATCTGCGTCTATGGCGGCAATTCCAGTGGTGTCATCGCTGCTTACGCAGCCAGGCAACTGGGCAAATCCGTGATACTGATTGAGCCTTCCAACCATTTTGGAGGGATGACGGCGAGCGGGCTTGGCGCAACCGATATTGGAAACAAGTATGCGATCACTGGACTGGCGCGGGATTTTTACCGCCGAATGGGCAAGCATTACGGCAAACTCGAAGCCTGGACCTTTGAACCCCACGTCGCGAGCAGAATTTTTCAGCAGTACATCGAAGAAGCCAGAATACCGGTCCTCACATGCTATCGCATCATCGGGCTTGAAAAACGAGGGAGACGGATCCAGCGGATTGTCCTCGAAAATTCAAACATGCCGAATAAAAAGACTAATAAAATGATTCAAGCCAGGGTGTTCATCGATTGTTCTTATGAGGGCGATTTGATGGCGCGCGCTGGGGTGAGCTATACTTTTGGTCGGGAGGCCAGCAGCGAATTTGCGGAGACCCTGAACGGTGTGCAGTTGTGCGATAAACATCAATTCCCTGATAGCATTTCGCCTTATGTGATTCCTGGCGATTCCACCAGTGGCCTGGTTTGGGGCGTTTCGGCTGAACCACTGGCACCGCAGGGCTCTGGCGATAAGAAAATCCAGGCGTACAATTATCGCTTATGCCTGACGCAGGTCGATAGCGTGCGCGTTCCTTTTTCGCGGCCGATCGATTATGATTCCAGCCGATATGAGCTGCTGCGAAGGGTCATTCTCTCCAGGGCTCAGAAAAACTGGCGCCAGAACATCGGCGAGCTTTATTTGTCGATCATAGAAATGCCGAACGGCAAGACGGATGTCAATAACAAAGGCCCAATGTCCACCGACATGATCGGTGCGAACCATGATTATCCCGAAGCATCCTACGAACGCCGCCAGCAAATCGCCAGCGCCCACGAAAGCTATATTCGCGGGTTGCTGTGGTTCCTTGCAACCGACCCTGCTTTGCCCGATACGATTCGTCGGCAGATGAGCGCCTGGGGTTGGTGTAAAGACGAATTTACAGATAACGATTATTTCCCATATCAACTGTACGTTCGCGAAGCTCGTCGTCTGCGGGGCGAATATGTGATGACCGAACATCATTGCACGGGGCGCCAACTGGTGGAAGATGGAGTAGGGTTGGCAGCCTATGGAATGGACTCCCATAATTGCCAGCGGATTGTGGTCAATGGAATGGTCAAAAATGAAGGCGATGTCCAGGTAGGTGGATTCCCGCCCTATCCCATCTCCTACCGTTCGTTGACCCCAAAACGAAGCGAATGTGAGAATCTCCTCGTGCCAGTGTGCCTTTCGGCCACTCACATCGCTTATGGATCAATTCGAATGGAGCCAGTGTTCATGGTGCTGGGACAATCCGCAGCAGTCGCAGCTTCGCTGGCGATCGATGAAAACTGTGCCATCCAAAAAATTGACATCAACCGGTTGCAGCAGATTTTGAAGGAAAATCCTCTGCTCAATGGAACGCCGGCCGACATTCTGGTGGATAACGAAGATTCGAATCTGGTGACAATCGAAGGAAACTGGCAACTCGATTCGATCTGGATGGGCCAGTACAAGACCAACTACCTGCGTCTGGATGCCCCGGCGCAGGGTGTTCACCGGGTCACTTTTCGTTTGCCCATTCCAGCCAGGGGGAAATATCATGTTTACTATTACTGTCCGTCCCGACCTCGGGATGCCAAATCCAAACTGCAATGGAGCAATGCGGTGCCAGTTATTGTCTTTAATGGTCAGGATAAGGCCTACCAATCGGTCGATCTGAATGCCAATCAAAAAGATTGGGCTGACCTGGGCAGTTATCTTTTTATCCCCGAACAGAACCCATATATCCAGGTTGTCGCTGATGATCTCAATTTCCCGATCGCAGCGGACGCGGTTTTGCTTATAGCGGAGAGTGAATAAGATGAAAAAATTGATCTGCACTATTGGCTTGTGTCTGGTGCTATACAATGCCGAAATTTTCGCGCAATCACATTCATTCAATTGGCCAGGGGACAGCTTGCTTCCGGTGGGAGTATATTATTACCCGGAGCATTGGCCGCGCCAGCAGTGGCAGCGCGATATCGAGCACATCAGCAAATTGGGATTTTCGTTCATTCATGTCGCCGAGTTCGCATGGAGTCAACTGGAGCCGGCGGAAGGCCGATTTGACCTCACCTGGCTTGATGAATGTATCGCTGAAACAGAGCGACAGGGATTGAAGGTTATCTTGTGCACACCGACTCCGACTCCTCCAGCGTGGATGACCTTTCGGTATCCTGAAATCCTGCTGGTCGATGAAAATGGCCTTCAGCAGCAGCATGGTTCGCGGCTGCATATCAATCCAACCCATCCTGTTTTTCTCAAATATGCCGAGCGAATCATCAAGACGATGGCCATGCGATATGGTCATCATCCAGCGGTCATTGGCTGGCAGATCGATAATGAGCCCCATTTTGGCACATTATACGATTATTCCGAGACAGCTCAGCAGGGCTTTCGGCAATGGCTAAAGGAAAAATATCAGGGCCAGATATCCAGGCTAAATTCGGCCTGGGGCGCGGCCTTCTGGAGTCAAACCTATCAAAATTTCGACCAAATTCGGATTCCCAATCCGCGAAGAGCGCCGCAAGGCGCTAATCCCCACGCCCTGCTGGATTTTAAACGTTACACCGGCGATGCGCTCGCTTCATTCATCCGCTGGCAGGCGCAAATCTTGCGACGGCATATTTCATCCTCGCAATGGATCACCACCAATTACGCCTATTATAAATTTCTGCCATCGGTGGATCTGTTCCGAAATCAGGGCGATCTGGATTTTGCCAGCCATACCATGTATCTGCTCAGCACCTATTTGGACGACGCTGGCGGCGAACTGGGGTTCCGGTTAGGGAGCGGACTGGAGCTTGCTTTCTCCAGCGAATTTGCCCGTTCGATCGCTGGATTCACGGGCATCATGGAATTGCAACCCGGGCAAATCAATTGGGGAAAGTTTAATGCCCAGCCGCTGCCCGGTGCGGTCAGGATGTGGCTCTGGCATAGTTATGGCCTGGGGGATCGTTTCATCTGCACCTATCGCTATCGCCAGCCCCTTTTTGGTAGCGAACAAACCCACAAGGCCATCATGGAGTTGGATGGTGTGACGTTATCTCGGGACGGCAAAGAGTTTGTCCTCACCATTTCTGAAATCCATGACATCGCCAAAATGGCGAAGCCCAACGCGAATTTTCCAGCAGATCTCAAAGCGAGAAAGACCGCCTTCCTGTGGAAGCAGGACAATTTATGGGAACAGGAGGCCAGCAAACATAACCAGGAGTGGGATTTCTGGCGACACGTTTATCACTATTATGCGGCGCTCAAATCCATGGGCGTTCCCGTGACGTTCATCCAGGAAAATAGTGACTATGATCCGAAGGAATTCCCGTTTCTGGTGGCACCCGCCTATTCCATGGTGGATGGGAAAGTCATCAATAAATGGCAACGATATGTAAAAGATGGTGGTCACCTGATTTTAAGCTGCCGCACGGGCCAAAAGGACAACCATGGCCATTTCCATTCGACTTTATTGGGGCAACCTATCTGGGAGTTAATCGGCGCACGAATTTTGGACAATGACCAACTGCCCCCAGATCGCCACGCCACCGTGGATTTCGCTGGACAGGCTTTTCCATGGCGAGTATGGGGTGAATGGTTGTCGCCTGATCCTGAGGCCGAGGTGTTAGCGAAATATGCGGATCAGTTTTATGCTGGAACGCCAGCGGTTGTGCGACGGCATCACGGCGCTGGGAGCGTGACGTACATCGGCGTTCACAGCACCGATGGTAAGCTGGAGCAGGCGGTGATCCGTGATGTCTTCGACCGCGCAGGCGTTGAAGTGTTGAAATTACCAGATTATGTGTTTGTCGAATGGCGGGATGGCTTATGGATTGGGGTGAACTATTCATCCGAGCCGGCGACCCTGCCGGTTCCTGGCGATGCAACAATCATCACTGGGACAAAGAACATCCCGCCAGGCGGGGTGACTGTCTGGTCCATCGATTGAAAGGATTAGGTCGATGATTCGCAAAGTTTGGGCTCTGGTGTTTTATGCCATCATGTTTATGGCGGCGATTTCTGTTGCTGGAGCTCGCCCTCATGAGAAAATGATCGAAGTGGATACGCTGGTCACGTTGCAGAACGATCTGGTGGGGGTGACTTTTTCGCGATTTGGTGGCGCTTTGATCGATTTTCATTTTCATGATCAGGGTTTAAATCCTTTTAGCTGGAAGGTTTCGCAGCAGGAAATGCCACTCAACAATCGCGCTGGCGCGCCTTTTCAAGGCCATTTTATCTGCCTGGGCCGCTGGGGCGCACCGTCGCCAGGAGAGCAGCAGGCTGGCGTTCCTCATAACGGCGAGCCTGCCAATCGATGGTGGCAGGTGACCGACCACAATGCGCAGCATGAGGCGAAATTATCAGTGGAAGCCCCCCTGGAACAGTTCCTTTTGCAGCGGGATATCAGGCTCTCGCTCGATCAGCCCTGGTTTGTGGTGACAGAGAAGCTGACCAACCAACTAAACAGCGGCCGGCTGATCGTAATCGTTCAACATGCCACCCTCGGCGCTCCCTTTTTGAATGAATCCGTTGTAGTCGATTGCAATGCCACGTATGGTTTCAATCAATCCCTCATTTTGCTTGATCCGAATCGTTATCACTACTGCTGGCCGATGGGATTGATCGATACGCTGAATACAACCATTGATCTGCGCCGTTCCGATTGGAAGGCCAGCTATGTTAGCAGCCACATCATCGAGGCGGAATACGGTTGGGCGACCGCTGCCAATCCAGAGCGCAACCTGCTCGTTGGTTATGTCTGGAAACGAAGCGATTACCCCTGGCTGCATATCTGGCATGGTTTAAGAGATGGACATCTGTGGGCAAAGGGTATCGAGTTCGGCACGACCGGCCTGGGAGACACGTTTAGCCCTGAAGATCGCATCCGCCACCAATTTCATGGCGTCGATCACATCGAATTTCTGGATGCCAGGGCATCGGTGGAGAAAGAATATCTCTGCTTTTTGCTTAAGATTCCGGCAGATTTTCAGAGAGTACGATCAATCATTTTCAGTGAAGGCCAGATGAAAATTGAGTATAGCAGCGCGACCCAATTATTTTCCGTCACGTTCGCTGTGGGATCGTTTTGATCTTGCAACGAAAAATGGACATTGAGAACATGGTTGAGAATGAATGCTCGATTGATCGGTTGGAGGAGAAAATGTTCGTTCGCTTTTTTCTTGCTGGCCGAAGCTTGAGATTTTTAGGAGCGCTTATTCCTGATCCAAATCTTTTTGTTATCGGACATCAATTTTTTCAGCACCAAATTATTTATCCGTTGGTTTTATCTATCCGTTGGGGGGAAAAATTTAGCTTAAATGCCCAACTGATAGATGAATCCAACAGATTTTCAAAACTGACTAAGTAGTGCTATTTGTTCTGAGTACTCGCTTTTAGGCGATGCGATTATGAAACCATTGCAGTTCTGCTGCGCGATGAAAAAAATAAGGGATGATATGATTAGATTATTCATTCTTTGGCTCAGCATATTGGCGGCGAATCCGCTTCAGGCAGCGGGATCCGAACCCAGCTCGGAAATGCTGGCCGATCCATTGGGGGTTGTGAGAACGGTTGCGGACAAGATTATCCAGCAAACGCGGTTCGCTTATCGGCTGACCCTGGCGCCGCCGCGCCAAATTTTCGATGGCGTGCAGGTGATCGATTTTCGACACAGCTTCGGCAAGACCGAGCCGGCGGTGGCCTATGCCTACACGGTCCTTACCGCCAGCTCGGACACCTCTTTGTCGCTGCAAATTGATCACAATGATGGCTGCAAGGTCTGGCTCAATGGAAAATTGGTCTATGAAAAGAGCGGTTATCGTACTGCTCAGCCGATCTTTGATGAACGGAGCATCGAGCTGGCCGATCGTTTTCCCGTTGCGATCAAAAAAGGCGCGAATGAGCTTCTGATCAAATCGGAATGTGCAGGGGAGCAATGGATCGTATTTATCCAGCCGCCGCCCAGCAAAGGGGCGGTGGTATCAGGAAAATCCGAGCCTTTGAAAATTGGCTTAAAGTCACTTCCAGCAATCGATAGCTCCGTCGCAGCCGTTAGCGATTGGCTCATCATCGGCCCATTTACCAACCCAGTGGAAAATGGCCGACATTCTGGATTGGAGACGGAATATGCTCCTGAACAAGAGATCAAATTCGGTCGGATGTACGATGGTTTGAACGGCCCTATCACCTGGACCATCCCCAGGGTAACGGTTGCCGGTGCCCTCTACCAGTTTCAGCCCTGGGGCAGCAACGATGCCTGGAATTATCACAATGGCGGCGTGGCCTGGGCCATGCAGGTATTGGGTGAATTGACTGGCGAGTCGCGCTACTGGGATTATGCCAGCCGCTTTTGCGATTTCCATCTCGAAAGCATTCCCTTTGTGGAATATCAGGTGAAAAAACTTCATCTATTTTCCTCGGCCAATCATCAACTGATCGAGACACCGCTACTGGATTTCACCCTGGCGCCAGCTCTGCCGTTTATCTACCGACTCAGGAAGGAAGGGGAATTTTCCAACCGACATGCTTACGAAGGATTCATCGAAAGGATGATACAGTATGCGCGGTACGAACAAGTGCGCCTGCCAGGGAGCGGCATTTTCACGCGGACGACACCAGAGACCCATACCACCTGGGTGGACGATATGTTCATGGGATTGCCTTTTTTGATGCAGGCGGCTTTGTATGCCACGGATGAGCAACAGCGCCGCGTATTCTTGGACGATGCGGCTAATCAGGTCATCGGTTTTGCCCAACAGGTGTGGGACCGAAACGCGCGTTTGTACCACCACGCGCGGTATTCCAATCGACCAGCACGCTTGCCCTATTGGTCGCGCGCCAACGGCTGGGGCATCTGGGCGGTGACAGAAGTGCTCAGTCATTTGCCCAAAAACCATCGCCAGTATCAATCCATTCTGCGGCATTATCAAGCTCATGTCGAATCCTTGATCAAGCTGCAAAATTCAAATGGATTCTGGCACAACTTATTGGATCGCCCCGATTCCCGCGAGGAGGTCTCGGGAACGGCCATTTTCACCATGGCGATCGCGCGGGGGCTGCGTCACGGCTGGCTCAGCGGAGAAAAATATCATCAGGCAGTGCTTCGCGGTTGGCAGGCCCTCCAATCCCGCATCGCGCCAGATGGCACGGTCACCGATATCTGCATGGGGACCATGTGCTCGGAGGACGTAAATTACTATTTGAATCGGCCGTTCTATACCGATGACACGCATGGACTGTTTGCCGTGCTTTTTGCTGGTATGGAGCTGCATCAATTATGGGGAGGTTCATCCAAGGAATGACGTTTTATTTTAGGAATAAACTATGGCAGAACATCATAAGGTTCAGATAAGATCGGTGGCGATGGCGCTGTTCATGCTTGCGATGCCATCTCTTTTGCTCGGCACTGAGCCGCAGCAGCCAGCGCTTGGCGCGCAGGTCATCATCGAGCCCGGCCAGACGGCGGCAGAGATCGAGCATTGGTTCAAAATGTTGGAGCAAACGGGGATGACCTTTTGCCGCATTCGTCTGTTCGAAGACCATATCCACAAAATCGATGGCAGTTGGGACTTTTCGCTTTACGATCTGGCATTTCGTGCCGCAGAAAAGTTTGGCATTCGAATATTTGCCACCATCTTTCCAAGCAGCAGCCAACAAAGTGTGGGAGGCTTTAAATTCCCTGAAAGTGAGCAACACCTTCAAAGTATCGCCGAATACATCCAAAAAGTCGTCCAGCATTTCAAGGATGCGCCGGCCCTGTACGGGTACGTGGTGATGAATGAACCAGGTGCAGATGGTCAAATGCCCGACAATGCCTTTGCGCTCGAAAAATTCACCCAATGGAAGCATGAACATCAGAGCAATCTCGATGGGTGGCTGCAAAAATCCCTGCCCGAAGAGCGGCTCAAACAACGTTTTTTGCGGGATTATATCAGCTGGTATCTCTCCTGGCTGGCGAACGAAATTCGCAAGCACGATGCGCTGCATGATCTGCATGTCAACAGTCACATGATATTTTCGCTGGCAAGGGAATTCGACTTTCCAGCCTGGAGGCAATTTTTAACTTCGCTGGGAGCCTCGGCGCATCCGAGCTGGCATTTCGGCTATTTCCAGCGCGATCAATATGCCCTGGCACTGGCTGCTAATGCCGATCTGGTTCGGTCTGGCGCAGGGCCGCTGCCTTTTTGGTTCACTGAGCTGCAGGGAGGAAACAATACCTATAGCGGCTTTCAAGCCTTTTGTCCAACTGCGGAGGAGACCACGCAATGGCTATGGCTGGCCATAGCTGGCGGCGCGCGCGGGATTATCTTCTGGACTTTGAACCCCCGCTCTCGCGGGCCAGAGGCAGGCGAATGGGCATTGTTGAATTTTCAACATCAGCCTTCCGATCGATTGCTGGCGGCTAAAAGAGTCGCTGCTTGCCTTCAGCAGGACCAATCATTATTCGAAAACGCCAGACCGTTCGATTCTGGCATCCATATCCTCTATTCCCGCGAATCGCTCTGGATCGAGCGATTGGTGCAACTCACTCAGCCTGGGGAGGAACACCTGTACGAAGGCCGCTTACCAGGTGGGGTCATGAAATCCTGCCTCGCATTCTATCAGATCTTGAGCGAACTCGGCCTGAATGTGGCATTTCAAGAAATGGGTGAATTCGATTTTGACCAACAGGATTACGCGGGAACGGTTCTGATTCTGGCCAATCAGATCGCTGTTCCATCATGGTATTGGGAAAAGTTAACAAGATTCGTGCAGCAGGGCGGCAAGTTGATTGTTGAAGGGCTGACCGCTTTTTATGATGAAAATATGACCTGCTTGATGAAACCAGATTTCCCTTTGCGGACGGTGTTCGGTGGAGTGCTTGAAGAGGTGAAATGTCTGCCTGGCGATTTCAGGGTGCCAGGACTTGCGGCTGGACAATCTTTCCCAGCCCATTTGTGGAAGAGTACCATTTCCAACGAAACAGGGCAGGTGTTGGTTCGGGATAAAGAGGGTGTGCTGGCAATTCGGAATTTTTATGGTCGCGGCCAGGTGATGTGGTACCCCTCGCTTTTGGCCATGGGCGCCCGTCGAATCGAGGTTCAGCCCCTCGCCAGATGGCTCAAAAATGAATTTGAACCTATCTTAAACAAAATGCCAATAGCATTCAAAAAGCAATGGCCACGGGTCATGATGAAAACCATGATCTCAGGGGATGATTTCCTCACGATTTTTTGTAATAAGAGCCAGGGCGTTCAAAAAATCAATTTATCGGTGCAGCCAGGTCTTGTGCCCGAGGTGCTGTTCAAAGATCAGGGCAGGCTGCTTAGCAATACAAAACTTCGCCTTGCGGCCGAAGAGACCATGGTGATCAAATGGTCTTTCAAAAACCAGAGAGATTGATGATATGAAAATAGAACGATGGGCAATCCTATTGATCGGGATGTCCTGCTTCGCTTCAGCTTTTTCGGCCGATCAACAATGGATCCATTTGCTGCAGCAAAATGGCTTATCGCTGGGAGTGGCGTTGCAGCAATTCGACCATGATTTTCACAATCAGCTCATTGGCAGAACGAGCGCGCTGTTGACCAGCGAAACAATCCAATTAAATGCAGGAGAATCCCGCTGGCAAATTAAGGTTTCGGCGAATAGAGTACCGCAGCGAGAGCGCGCTTATGATTTTCGAGTTGCTTTTCGTTGTCAGAAAGGTCGTCTTGCCAGCGCCAATGTTTCGGTGTCGCTTGAATTTCAGAACTGGTCGACCGAAAATTATGTGCTCATGCCCGCCTGCGCTTATAATGGCAACCGATTTGAATCGCGGCGCATCCGCTATTCGCCCAAGCTGGTTGATTCGCGCGATTACGGGGTGGACGCACCGATGATCATCAGTGATGTCCCGAGGCTCAATAATAAGCCAGGCCTTTCCCGCATGAGCCTGCGCAGTGGCGATTTGTCCGCCCCGGTCGTCGCCATTCGCTTTGCCAGCAACCACCAGGGCTTGCTGCTGTGCTTCGCTCAAGGCAATCATCTGGGCGATTATGGACTGTTGCTGGAGGAGTCCCGCAATCGAAGCAAAGCGGTTCTCAGCCTGGCCTCGCCCGTGGTTCGGGAATGGCACCAATATTTCATCGCCGATAACCTGCATGAAACCCGTGATGTCGCGATGGATTTCGTTGCGGGCGATTCAGGGGTGATCAGCTTTCGCGTTGAATTTTTCGACGCCCCCAGGATTCAGTGCCTGTTTGACCGAACCTTTGAGCTCTGGAATGACTATTGGGAACGAGTGGATATCAAACCCGCTTTTCCTCTCTTTTCCTGTTTCTCGGTCATCGAGGAGAAATTCAATCGGCAGAATTTTGTGCCCGAGCACGGCTATTATTCTGTGGGCTTGCGAGAAAATTTCCTTCAGGACTGGCAGATCGGCTGGACCGGGGGGATGATTTCGACTTATCCACTGCTGTTTGCAGGCGATGAGCAGACCAAAAGCCATGTGATCCGCAATTTCGATTGGCTGTTCCCAGCAGGAATATGTCCAGCGGGATTTTTCTGGGACGCTGGGGAAAAGGGCACGATCTGGTACGGTGGCGATGTCCGCAAGGGGAATACAAAGGACTGGCATCTGATCCGAAAGAGCTGTGACGCGCTCTATTATATCATCAAGCAATTCTGGCTGATGGACCAGCTCGGCATCCCGCTGAAATCCGCCTGGGTGGAGGGAACGCGGACAGTGGCGGATGCCCTGGTCCGTCTCTGGCAGCGTTATGGTCAATTCGGCCAATTTGTCAATAGCCAGAATGGGAATATCGAGGTTGGCGGCTCCACCAGCGCGGCACTGGCGTCAGCCGCGCTCATTCTGGCCGGGAGATTCTACGGGGACAGCAGCTATTTCCAAGTGGCGCAGCAGTCCAGCGAATGGATGTATCAAAATTATGTGACCAGAGGCATCACCTGCGGCGGTCCTGGAGACGCCCTGCAGAATCCAGATAGCGAGTCCAGTTATGCCATGGTGGAGTCATTTATGTTGCTCTACGACCACACTGGCGACAGCCTCTGGCTGTCCCGAGCCAGGGAGATGGCGCATCAATTTGCTACCTGGGTGATGCCGTATGACTATCGTTTCCCAGCCAACTCTTTTATGGGCAAATTGGGATTGCAAACGGCCGGAACGGTCTGGGCCAATACGCAGAACAAACATGCAGCCCCGGGGATCTGCACCCATTCTGGCGTTGCCTTGCTGCGGCTGTATCGCGCCAGCGGTGATCGGCGCTATCTCGATCTGTTGCGCCTCATCGTGCGAGCGATTCCGCAGTACCTTTCGCATCCATTACGGCCAATTCCGGACATGCCACTCGGCTGGGTGAGCGAGCGCGTCAATACCACCGACTGGCTGGAGGGGATCGGCGAGCCGTTTATAGGATCGACCTGGTCAGAGACCTCGCTCATGCTGAGCTTCATCGAGATTCCCGGGCTGTATATCGTGCCAGAATACGATCTGGTTGTCGCCTTCGATCAGATCAATACCTCAATTATCAGCACAAGCCAAGATGAGCTGGTTATTGCGATCGCCAATCCGACGGAAACGAAAACTAAGGTCAGGGTGTTCATCGAACATCCGCAAGACCTGCGGCGACCGCTTCCAGAAAATTATTTGATTCAGGCACAGATGATGCAGCTCGCACCGGGACAGGAAGAGCGCATAACCATCAAAAAAGTGATCCATTGAGGACTTACAAAATGAAAATTTGGCTTCGGCGTCCAAATCTTCTGCTACCAATGGTGGGGTTACTGTTGCTGTTCGAGCAATTATGGGCTCAGGCCTTTGGTTTGAAGCCGACCGACCTGGCCGATCCATTCTGGGGCAGCGAAACCGGAAACGTTTTTCCTGGTGCCAGCGTTCCGTTCGGCATGGTCAAATTGGGGCCGGATATGGTGAAACCGGGCGTGACCTCAGGCTATCGCGCCAATGAACCGATCGCTGGGTTCAGCCATACGCATACCAGTGGTACTGGCGGTGCGCCTCGCTACGGCAATATCCTGCTCGTGCCCTGCATTGGTCAGGTAGCGCCGCCCCCCGCTGTTTATGATGGCAAAACCAATGAATTTGCCCGGCCCGGCTACTACACGGTCACGCTCAAGCAGGGCAGCGGTTGGGTAAAAGTCGAGCTCACCGCTTCAGAAAAAGTCGGCTTGCACCGATATACATTTTTTCGCTGGGATCGGCAGCAGCTTTCTCAGGATGTCTCTCTGGCCATCGATCTCAGCCATTGCAACACTCGCTATCGCGATGGGAGGCCATCCACCTATTGCACCGACGGTCAGATAGCCGTTCGATCGCCCTCCGAAGTCGAGGGGAGCGCATCCTTCCGCGGAGGCTGGGGTGGCGATAATCCCTATCGAATTTATTTCGTCGCCCAGTTCGATGTCCCAGCGCATCAGTTCGGTGTCTGGAAGAATGACTCGCTGCATTTCGACACATCTGAGCTTTCAGTGGAGAGCATCCAGCCTGGCGCAGACAGATTTGGGGCCTTTTTTATTTTTCAGCCGCCGAATGTGGGGACCATTCAGGTCAAAGTGGCCATCTCCTATTTGAGCCCAGCCAAAGCCCGAGAAAATTTAGCTGCGATTGAAGCTTGGGATTTCGATAGCCATCGATTGCAGGCCGAGCAGAGCTGGCTGAACTATCTCGATCGCATCAAAATTGCCGGGGGCACATCCGAGCAGCGAGTGATGTTTTATTCCGCTTTGCGCAACACGCTGATCATGCCGACGGACGTGACTGGAGAGATCAGCGACTGGGATGCTTCGCGGCCCCATTTCTGGGATCACTATTGTATCTGGGATGTCTTTCGGACCACCATGCCCCTGTATACGTTGATTGCTCCGGAAATCCAGCGGAACATCATCAATAGCCTGCTGGATATCTATCAGCGCCGTGGTTGGCTGCCTGATGCATGGATCGCCGGGGACTATGCCCAGGTTCAGGGCGGCAGCAATGCTGATGTCGTACTCGCCGATGCCATCGTGAAGAACCTCGGAGGATTTGACCGAGAGCTTGCTTATCAGGCGATGCGAAAAAATGCTACCGTCCCATCACCGCATCCAGAGAAATATGGCCGCCATCTCGCAGCCTATCAAAAATATGGCTTTCTTCCCGCAGGAACGCCCAACGGCGTGGTATCACGATCGCTGGAATATGCCTATAATGATTTTTGTATTTCCGAGGTGGCATCAATTTTGGGATACGACTCCGAAGCGAAATATTTCCGAGACCGATCCACGAAAATTTTTTTGCTTTTTGATGATCAGAACAAGCTGTTCTGGGCGAAGGATAGCGACTTGAATTGGATGCCCGATTTCTCGCCCGTGTCGAATCGCCCGGATCATTGGAACGATCCTTACTTTTATGAAGGGGGATCGATTATTTATTCCTGGTATGTGCCGCATGCCATGAAGACGCTCATTCAATGCCACGGCACACCCGAAGCCTTTATCGAACATCTCGATCAGGTCTTCGAGACGGGATATTTTAATCTGTCCAATGAGCCCGCTTTTCTGATCCCATATCTGTACAATTATGTCGGCCGTCAGGAGCGCACCGCCAAAAGGGTTCGTGATGTTCTCAAGCATTATTTTCTCCCTGGCAACGATGGGCTTCCTGGGCAGGACGATTCCGGCGCCCTTTCGGCCTGGTTTGTCTTCAGCGCAATCGGCATCTTTCCAGTCGCCGGGCAGGACATCTATCTCATCGGTAGCCCGATATTTTCTGAAGCCGTAATTCAATTGGAAGACGGGAAAAGATTTTCCATCCTGGCCAGCGGTGTCTCACAAAAAAATATCTTTATTCAAAGCGCATCTTTGAATGGAAAACCCTGGCAGCAGAACTGGCTGAGCCACTCCCAGATCATTAAGGGTGGGCAATTGGTGCTAAAGATGGGAGCTCAGCCTGTCGATTGGGATGGAACCGACGGACCAGCTTCTTCAACGAAAAACAATCATAAAACCCGAGTGAAATGATATGCCTGTCAGAAATGATTGGGAGATAGGCATCCAGAACGAGTCCCAAGAGAGAGAGGAATTTTCGTGACCAGGCTGCTTTTTGTCATAATTATAGGTTTCGGATTGCTTGTGCCATTAGCGGTCGCTTCGCCACATGATTGGATGGTGAATGTCCGCGATATGGGAGCTTCTGGCCATAAGTCGGACGATGTGACCGCGATGTTGCAAGCCGCCATTGATCGCTGCCACCGCGCGGGTGGCGGCCAGGTGATGATCCCGGCTGGTGAATATACGGCCACAACGATCGAGCTAAAAAGCAACGTCACGCTATATTTGGCGGATGGCGCAACGCTGTACGCTTCCAATGATTCCAGCGCCTATCAAAAGCAGGTGCGAAATATCGGGCAGGTGAAGCTGCCAGCGCTGATTTATGCTAAGGGCGCCCAGAACATTGCCATCAGGGGATCCGGCATCATCAAAGGGCAGCCCGAATTCTATGCGATCCCGCTGGAACCATACGATTTTATTCAAGAGGAATATGCCATTGCCAGAGCAGCAGGGTTGACCCCCATGCACTGGCTGAGAAAAGAGCCCCTGGTCGTGCTCATGTATTTGACCGAATGCGAGGGAGTGACGATCGAAGATGTCTCGCTGATCGATTCTCCCTATTGGGCGCTGCATCTGCACTGGTGCCAGCGGGTGAACGTCCGTGGCGTCTATGTCCAATCGGATCTGGAAAGGGCGGCCAATTCCGACGGCATCGACATCGACGGATGTCGTGATGTGACGATTAGCAATTGCATCATCAAAACTGCGGACGATGCGATCTGCCTCAAGTCCACGGCGAGCGCCGGGCAGTTCCGACACTGTGAAAATGTGATCGTTTCCAATTGCATTTTAACGTCCAGTTCCTGTGCTCTCAAATTGGGAACAGAAAGCCATGGCGATTTTCGACACATCATATTTGAACATTGCGTCATCCGTGATACGAATCGAGGGCTGGGAATTTTTATCAGGGACGGCGGAACGGCCAGCCACATCATCTTCTCTGATATTTCGATGGAATGCAATCGCCGACCCACCCAATGGTGGGGCAGCGGTGATGCCTTTCGCTTCGTGGTGCTGAAACGTCATCCCGATTCAAGGGTCGGGAGCATTCAAAATTTAATGGTCAAACACATCATCGCCGAAACTCAGGGCACCAGTCGCATCGAATGTCTGCCAGGATATCACCAAATCAGCGATGTGACCCTCAACGATGTGCAGATCATGATGGTCCGCGAGAGCCAGCCCGATAAGCGCTGTCGCCGTGGCCTGGAAATTATCAACGTCGAGCAGGTGCGCTTACAAAATGTCTCCATCAACTGGGATCAAATCGATCCTGAGCCGCAATGGGAGGAGACCCTTGTGCTACAAGATGTCCAGACGATCTGGGTTGACCATTTTGCAGCGAATGCTGGCAATCGGCGGAGCGGTTCTACGATCCTTGTTTTGAATAATGTGACGAATGGTGTATTCCAGAACTGCATCGCCCGACCGCCAGCGCCGCTATTTGTTTCGATATCCGGCATGAAGACTGGTGAGCTGACTTTCAAAGACAATTTCCTGAACCATGCTCAGCAAAAGTGGTTTGTGGCTCCAGAGGTGAAGAGAAAATCGATTTATTTCAAATAAAATGAGCCCAGCATTTTTGAAATATTTTTTAGACACAGTGATCACCAAGCGATCACAGAGATCACCGAGAAACGGATTCGAATTTATCACTCCACGAACTCAATGATTCTTTGGGGGCTCTGTGTCCAAAAGCCAATAGAATTTAACAACCACCATTAGGCATTTTGTAATAAATTCGATTTAGAAATTTAGGTTCAATAACATTTAGGAGTCAACTCTAAGAACCGCTAACTGCGCGAATTATTCTAATTGCGTTAATTGGAAATTTCAATGGAATCAATTCGCCCGAATTAGTCCGCCGATTGGTGGACGGTCAGCGCATTTTTAGGGTTGATTCATTGATACAGAATGCATGATTAAAAAAGGTTATAACCGTGAGACGGCTGATATTTTCAATCAACTTTATTCTCCTGATCTCTCAGTTTATTTGGGCACAACATGGTTGGGATGTTTCGAGCTATCCCGATGAATCGGGCTTCTTGACTCGAATAGCGCCGATGGTGGAACGGATTGCCTCGCAGGGATTTGGAGAGATCTCCCTGGCACCTTCCAGATGCCCTGATACAGGCCTGCCAGTGGGCGTTTGGGCGCTTGAGGGTGAAACGATCATCTCGCCGTACACAGGCAGGGCTTATATTCAGGGACCGACAGGTTATTTTGGTCCTAAGAAGCGCAATGAACAGGGTGAGATCATCGCTTTCGGCGGCGATCCGCTCAAATATGATCTTCCTCCTGCCACAGCCACCCTGTTATTGAATAAAGATGATCTGAAGGCAAAGGCCTTTCTCAGCATTCCGGGGAATTTGAATCAGCAATATCATTTTGCGTGTAAGCATTGGGCCCGGTTTTATCCCTTACTGGCAGATGCGATGGGGAATGATTGGAAAACGAAATTCTATCAAAGCATTGCTCATTATTCTGAATCGCGTCGGCCATCGGATAATGAGCGGGAATGGCTGCCATTATCAGTTCCACATAATTTAGTGGGGGAGCCTGGCTTTTTATTGGGCGGCAATCCACTCGATGGGGGAACTGAAAATCATAAAATCATGTGGCGCACCAGTTGTTTGTTGTACAGCCAGCTTTTTCCAGATACCTGTTTGATCTCTGGCTATCCAGTTCACCAGGCTGAGGCGATTGTGAAACAGATGTTGTGGGATTACGCCAGACGATTATTAATTACTGGCAATGGCGAATATGACTCGCCGATTTATTACCCACATTCCATTGAGGGCTTTTTAAATCTTTACGATTTTTCCCCAGACCCCCAAACGCGCGATATGGCGAAGTTTTTGTTGGATTATTATTTTGCCACGTATGGTTTGAAGGTGATTCATGGGATCATCGCTGGCGCACAAAAGCGCGGCTATTTGACCAGGTCTGAACCATCAGAAATGGAAATGATGCAGTGGGCATTTTTTAATGATGCTGGCATCGACCTCTGCCAATACCATACACAAATCGAACAAACGACCACCACCTATCGGCCCAATAAAATAATATGGAACATCACCCGAAAGCAGATTCCGCTTCCATTCGAGGCACGAATCAGTCGACCGTTTTACCACATGGATCAGGCCCACGCTTTTGCTGAGACCTTTTACTGTTCCCATTCCTTTGCGCTGGGCAGTGTGCAGATGACGATCGTCGACAATCCCAACCAGCAAATTGTCTGGTCCATGGTGGCCAGCGGTGATGGCAAGCCGTATAGCTTCAGCGGCGGGCAGCCGTTACGCGGTAGCACGTCTGGTCATAGTCCTTACACCCAGGTATTACAATCAAAAGGCACATTGATCTTGATAACGGCGCCGACTTTGCCAATTGAAAATGTCGATACAGTGATCGCACCTAATTTTGCCAAAAAGGTCCACGCTAATTTGTGGCATTTGCCAGAAAGCGAACAGGGGAAAAACTACGAGATCAGGAATCGGCAGAAATATGCCAGTGCGGCGCTTAAACCGTATGTTGAGTTCGCAGGAAACACGGCTTCGGATCTGGAACGTTTCTGGTTCGAGAATAAAGGCGCCGCCTGTTCCTGGTTTTATTACCCAGCAGAGCTGGAGCCGAAATTAATCGAAAACGTGTACTACTTTGAAGCTGGCAGGGTATTTTTGGCCGTGATCCCCTTAACCGCCCAGCATCAAATCGTTGCGCCTTCTGCGATCATAACCGAGCAGACGGACAGAGAAGTGCAGCATTTTTTCCGTGATTATAGCATCCTGTCATTTCCAGGTCATATTTCAGGCTTCATCGTGGAAACGGGAGAAAAAAGAGATTACGGTACCCTGGCGGAATTTGCCCGGATGATCCAAACCAGGACCCGGCTCGACCTCAGCCAGCTTGATCAAAAGCATTGTCTCTCATTCCACTCTTTATATGGCGATCATATTGTGATGAAATATCGCGGCCATGGCTTGCGCTGCGAGGCGATTATCAATGATAAAAAGCTGGACTGGGACCATTACACTGGCGGCGCCGTTTATATCAGTCCTTATTTGCGCGTTAAAAATGGCACCTTGTGGTTATCAGACGGCCAGGATGCTTATACCGTAAAAGTGCTAGGCAATAAAATAGAATGGCATTCGGCCCAACCGTGACCTCTCCCATGAGATTAACTATTGCATATTGACCCGACATTCCTTAAATTCACAAAGGAGAAACGCGGCAAAATTAAAGATGAAAGACCGCTTCAGGGTTCACGGCTCCGTGATCTCTGGGATTGCTTTAGGCAATTTGGTTGCAAACCAGTCTAATAATGCGTCATAGATGATCAGTTTATATTTGACTTGAGTATTTTTCCTGATAAGCTAATAAGGTTCTGGCAGTCCTGGGTCAGGTTTGTTACTAAGGTTAATAATGTTTTTTCAGCAAGACGGAATAAATAGCCGATGTTCATTTCGGCGAACCATTTGCTGGATGGCATTACTTAAGTAGGGAGCACTTAGTTAGATTGATCAGAGCGCTTGTTCTCAGTTCAAAATCTCTTTGCCATCGACATGAATTTGGGCGCTCAAAATATTCATCATCTATCAATTGGGAAAAAATTAGCTCAAATGCTAAACGGATTGATGAAACCAAATGGTTTCAAATCTGACTGAGTCGTATCAAAATCATTTTCGAATTTCGGGCTTCCAATCAATTATGCTGCAAACGGTCATAAGGCGAACATCTTTTTATTGTCATTGCAAGCAGTTCTTTGCCGAAGCAATCCTGTTAGTGCAAATCATCAGCGGATTTCTTCGCTACACTCCGTTTCGCTCGCAATGGCCTGAACGTTTAATTCATAACCGTGCAAAGTATGGTTTAATTCATTGATATGTTTTCGATGGAGGAAAGATGGCTTCAAAAATGATTCATCGAATGATTAAATTCCTATGCTTCGTATCGCTTGTGATCGTAGCGAATGTGGCGCTGGCCGAAGGTCGCATGAAGTTGTCCATTAACTCAGGATGGCGTTTTCATCGTGGCGACATCGCTGAGTTGGAAAAAATAAACGAACCAGAAATCGACTGGGAACTGGTGAATCTCCCTCACTCCTGGAATGCCGCCGATGCTTTTGATGATGTGGATGGCTATTATCAGGGAATCGGCTGGTACCATAAAAATCTGAGGCTTTCTGAGGCATATCTTGGCAAACGAATTTATCTGTTCTTTGAGGGAGCGAACCAGGTCGCTGAGGTTTTTGTCAACGGCAAAGCTGCAGGCAAGCATATTGGCGGCTACACCGCATTTCGATTTGAAGTGACCGATTTGGTCCGCTGCGGAACCAGCAACAGCGTGCTGGTAAAAGTGGATAATTCTATCTCCCACGACATCCCACCGATCGAAGCCGATTTCACCTTCTATGGCGGTATCTACCGAGATGTATTCCTCGAAATAACGGAGCCAATCCATTTCGACATGGCCAATTATGGCAGTCCAGGCGTCTTCATTCACCCAACCATTAAGGGAAAAACCGCTCAAATTAGGGTTAGCGGCCAATTGCTCAATGATGGTCGAACGGCCGAGCGAGTGATAGTGAAGACGATGATTCGCGATGCTGCTGGCAAGGAAATTGGCGGGTTTACCTCGCAACCAATGATGATCCGACCAACTCAGGCAACCCGTTTTGAACATCAATTCACCCTTCAAAACATCAACCTGTGGTCGCCAGATCAGCCGTATCTCTATCGGGCGAGCGTGAAAATCCTGGATCAAAAAGGGAAGCGGCTTCTTGATAACATCGACCTGCCATTGGGATTCCGAACTTTTCGGTTCGACCCAGAGCGAGGCTTTTTCTTGAACGACGTTCCGATGCGGCTGTGGGGCGCCAATCGGCATCAGGATTACGAGGGGCTGGCCAATGCGCTCCCTGATGAATTGCACCATCAGGACATCAGGCTGTTGAAAGCGATGGGAGCTAATTTCATCCGTATTGCCCACTATCCGCAGGATCCAGCAATCCTACAAGCCTGCGATCAACTGGGTTTGATCGCCTGGGAAGAGGTGCCACTGGTCAATCTGATCGGCGCTTCAGAAGCCTTTGTCAAGAATTCGGAGACCGCCCTGATCGAAATGATCCGACAACACTATCATCATCCCTCGGTGTTCTTCTGGGGATTGATGAACGAAATCCTGTTGCGCGCGTTCGAATCGGGAAAAGAGGTGTTTCCTGGTATCATCGAAAAAACCACTGCGCTCACCCGACATTTAAACCAGATCGCTCATGCCGAGGACCCAACTCGCATGACCGTTATCGCCCATCACGGCGATTTTCGGCGCTACCAGCAGGCAGGTTTGGTGGATGTGGCCGACATCTGCGGCTGGAATTTATATCCTGGCTGGTACACAGAAGGATTTGAAAAATTCCTCGATTTTGTCGATGCCTTCCATCGTGACTATTCAACTGTCCCCATCATCATCAGCGAATATGGTGCTGGTAGCGATGAACGCATCCATAGCCATGCTCCCATGCGTTTTGACTTTTCCACTGAATGGCAGGAGCATTTTCATGAACAGTACCTGGGGATGATCCGATCCAGGCCTTTTATCGCAGGGGCAGCGATCTGGAATCTGGTTGATTTTGGCTCGGAGGGGCGAAAAGATACCAAACCCCATATCAACCAGAAGGGGATGCTCTATCGGGATCGTCATCCCAAAGATGTTTACTATTTCTATCAGGCTAACTGGAATCATCAGCAGCCAGTGGTCAAAATTGCCGCCTCCGATTGGACATTGAGAAGCGGGACGCCCCTGCCAGGGGAGCAGCAGGTGACCGAAAGAATAAAAATCTATTCCAATTGCGAGACGGTCGAATTGCTGCACGACGGCGTCAGCCTGGGAAAAGGGACTCCAGACAGCCTCAAGAGGTGTTATTTCGATGTTCCTTTTCATGAGGGGGGCAATCATTTATTGTGTCTTGGCGTTTTTCATGATGGCAGACAAAGGTCCGATCATCTGAATATCACCTATCAATTTATCCCCCAAAGCCTGGCTGGGTCGACTTTCGAAGAATTATGCGTCAATGTCGGGGCACCGTTCTATTTGGTTGAAGGACCAACGAATCGCATCTGGCTGCCAGATCAGCGCTATGAAAAAGGCGGGTGGGGCTATCTTGGTGGAACCGCTTTGCAGATGTGGCCAGGCAAGCGGTGGGGCACGGATCAAGAAATTTACGCCAGCGAGCTTGAGCCATTGTTCCAGACCCAGCGCAATAGCGTAAATGCATATCGCTTCGACGTCCCAAATGGTGTTTATGAAGTGGAACTCTATTTTGCCGAACTCTCTGGTCCGAAAAACAATCAATCCGCGTCCATTCAGGAGCGAGAATTCGATATCCTGATCAATAATGTTCTGATGATCAGCGGTTTGAACCTTGCCAGAGAATATGGCAAAAGTCGAGCGGTTTCGTTCAAAACGCAAGTCGCGATCGACGATGGCAAGGGGATTGAAATCGCTTTTCAAGGTCGAAAGGGCAACCCCGCGGTAAATGGCATTCGCCTGAGAAAAAGGATTTGAAAATTGAAAAATCAAATAGGACAAACCAGAACTAAAAGGCTTTGAGCCGCTAATTTCGCAATACGTTAGCTGGCAGATTTGCTTGTTTTTAATTCGTGTAATTAGCCTAATTCGTGGAATTCGTGGTCAAAATATTTTTGCCCTATGCGCAACGACTTTATCATTCATGACCTGATAGCCGTTCAACTTATTTTATTGCTGATTGTCCCCTCCTTCGGATATTCCCAGCAGGTGGTCAAACTCTGGCCTGAAAAAATTCCTGGGGCCATCGTGAATCCAGCAATCACAGAAGAAAAGATCGTCACAGAGGACGGCAGCTACCGAATTCAACATGTGATTGAACCAACGCTGACGCTCTATTTCCCGACGCAGACGAAGGCAACTGGCGCTGCGGTCATCATCTGTCCTGGCGGGGGCTACGCCAGGCTGGCCATGAGCCACGAAGGGATCGAGATCGCCCAGTGGTTGAATGCCAGCGGGATCGTGGGGATCATCCTCAAATATCGATTGCCAGATGATGCCATTATGGAGAATAAAACGATTGGGCCGCTACAGGATATTCAGGAGGCGGTGCGTCTGGTCAGACGCCATGCACGTCTCTGGCAGATTGACCCTGAGAAAATCGGCGTGATCGGGTTTTCGGCAGGCGGCCATCTCGCAGCCAGTATTTCAACCCATTTTGATGAACGGGTCTACGACGCCGATAGCACCAGCGCTCGTCCCAATTTTGCGATTTTGATCTATCCAGTCATCTCCATGAAACCACAAATCACGCATAGTGGATCGCGAAGAAATTTGCTGGGCGATAACCCCGATTCGGCATTGGTGCACTTCTATTCCAATGAAATGCAGGTCACGGCAGAAACTCCAGCGACATTTCTGGTTCATGCTGGGGATGATAAATCAGTGCCAGTACAAAATAGCATCGATTATTTTATGGCCCTGAACCAGCAGGCGGTGCCAGCGGAGTTGCATATCTATGAGCGAGGAGGCCATGGATTTGGCCTGGGAAAAAGAACTACTGCTGCAGATTGGCCTTCAGGGTGCCTCCGCTGGCTCAAATCCAGAGGCATAATCGAGTGATCGCTCTTGGCTGGCGACCCCAATTTTTGAAATATGAGTCTACTCTAAAAAGGTCGGATTTCACTTAATTTTGTAATAGCCAGTCATTGCGATCCGCCGAAGGCGGAGAAGCAATCTCAACTGGCAGAAGAGATTGCTTTGTTCCGTTTCACTTAGCTTGCAATGACGGCTCCTTAAAATTGGTTTTTAGAGTGGACTCAAATATAAAATGCGCTATTCCATAGCTCGAAATTTTTGAGCTGTTGTTCACGCAAGGGTGTTTCAGCGTATTCCAGAAGGGATTGAAAATGATCGGCAATCGACGGGAGTTCTTAAAGCAAGGCGCACTTGCGGGGGCGGGATTATTCCTCATCCCCACAACCAGCAGGCGGCACATAAAGACGAATGAACCTGTTTTCCAAACTGGCTCGCAGCTACCTCAACCGACCCCAGCTCAGAAGGCCTGGATGGATTTGAAATTTGGCCTGTTCATCCATTTTGGCATCAATACCTATTACGATGTCGAATGGAGCGATGGCACACTGGATCCAATAAAATTCAACCCAACAGAATTGGATACCGATCAATGGTGTCGAGCCGCCGCTGCGGCAGGCATGAAATATATTGTGGTCGTTACCAAGCACCACGATGGCTTTTGCCTTTGGCCTACCAAATACACGGATTATTCCATCAAAGCCACTCCTTTCAAAGAAGATTATTTGGCCCGAGTTGCTAATTCCGCTGCCAAGTATGGATTGAAAGTGGGCATGTATTATTCCCTCTGGGATCGCCATGAGAAAACCCATGATAACGATGAATATGCGTATGTGGAATTCATGAAGAATCAGCTATTCGAATTATTGACTGGCTATGGCGAGGTGATCGAATTGTGGTTCGATGGCTTCTGGAAGAAACAGCGATCTGGGTGGGAAAAGTCGCTCAAAAATGAAGCGGGAGCGGTGCTCTATGGTACGCCCGAAGCATCAGTTCGTGATGGCCGATTTATTCAGGCCTGGCGCAACGAAGGCGCCTATCGCTGGCAAATGGATCATCTGTATCAATATGTCAAATCGCTTCAACCTAACTGCATCGTAATGAACAATAGCACCACGGAGTATCCTGGCGTGCCGCTGCACCCCGTCGATGCGCGAAATGGCGAAAAATTCACTGATAGCGGCGTCCTCGACCGCAACATCTGGACCTGGCTGGGAAAAGAAATATTTTTGCCCCTCCAGATTGAAACCACCCTGTCCGTTAAAGGCAATGATCAATTTCCGAAAGGCAACTGGTTCTGGCACGAATGGGACCACTCTGTGCTGACCCCATCTCAGATCAAAAATTTGCTGGCAATTGCCCAACAGATGGAAGCCAATCTGCTTTTGAATGCTGGTATCACCGATAAAGGAAGACTCCGCCAGGAAGATGAGTGGGCGCTTTTGCATTTGAATGATTAGCATAGTCGTCAAATATCAGGCCTGAGTTGAATTATTCTATACAGGTCATCTGCGTAACCAAGCGATCAGTGGTTGTCATGAATTTTTATTGACAATCCTTGGCTCTCATATTAAATATTCTTTGAAAAAAATGAATACTTCCCAACTTTGAGGTCAAATATTTTTTCCTGTATAAAAGACTCTTTGAAAATGTTCATGCAGCTATTTTCACTGATATGAATTTTTCATCGTGGTATTCAAATCCGTACAGTTTTCGAATACTCTTTAATAACGTGAGATCAAACTCGCTCATGGCAATGCGATGCCATTTCTCACTCACTCGGAGCAATGTAGCATAGATTAACTTGAGACCGCTTTGTTCATTTAAAAATCTGGGAATCACCTTGGCACGCCGTTTCTGTTCCAGAAAACAGCGTTCCAGCAAATTGGTGCTTCTGATATGCCGATGATGACCAGCAGGGAATTCCATAAAGCTGAGACAATGATCCAAATCGTCCTGGAAACATCGCATCGCTGCTGGATATTTATCAGAGAATTGATCGATCAGATGCGTTGCCGCAATGATCGCAACTTCTCGATCGCTCTGATAATAACCATTTTTGATCTTTGGCAATAGCTCTTGAAGGCCCTCTTTTGGCAATTTATTGGCAAGGTTTCTCAATTTATGGACCAGACAGCATTGCCGTCGGCGCTTGGGGAAGCAATCATCAATGGCTTTGATTAATCCAGGAGCCCCATCACTAATCACCAACAAGGGCATTCTGAGTCCTCGGGCGATCATCTGACGAAAAACATCTTGTCAGCAGTGATAGGACTCTTTGTTTCCTAATGCGAATTGAAGCGCCATCTTGCGACCATTCTAACCCAGCGGAGCTGGTACCAAAGCGCGTGAAAAAGGCCGAGTGATAGGTCGTTTCAGCGTTGCGCAGTTGGGGAACGGCAATGGTGATTTTCCCTTCGGCTGACTTGAGCGTTCGGGGCTCATAACCATTGCGGCATCCTTTTTTCGCTGCAGAATTGTGCTGGTAATAGGCGCGACCGAGATAATTGGCAATTTATTGTTCCAACGTTTCCTGGATGATTTTGGGGATAGCTTTTCTATTCAGCAAACAGAGTAACTCTTCCGATTCATGGCAGCCATTAGTCAGCAATTCATTGATCTCCTGGCTGATTCGCTCAGAGGGTTGAATTTTTTTTCATTGGGCGTTTTCTCCTGGTCAAAGCTATCTATATTTGTGTTGGTTAATATAGATCAAAATCACTGGATTTCCAATGAGATTTTTACATGATATATGATACATCACCCGCATTCCGCATTCTCTGTCCTGGCCTGAATCTCAAGCCCAATTTGCTGCGCATAAGCAATGATCTCTTTCAGAAATCTCGGCCCGTATCGCTTTAATTTCGATTCGCCCATGCCATAAATATTCTGAAGCTGGTTCCACGTTGTAGGAATTTGGGTGGTCATCTCCTTTAAAGTCCGATCCTGAAAAATCACATAAGGTGGCACGTTTCGCTCGTCTGCGATGCGCTTGCGCAACTGTCTGAGCCTCTCAAATAGCGCCTGATCCAACTTTAGATCTGCATCTTTGATCGCAGGTGGCTTTAATTCTTTATAGACCGTGAGCGTCACCTTCTCTCCGTTAAATAGCACGTTTTTGCTCTTCTCCGTCAGCTTTAATATCGGATACTGCCCGCCCTCGATCCTGAGATAGCCCTGGTGAATGAGTTCTCGGATGTAGGCCTCCCATTGCTTCTTGGTATGATCCGCACCAATGCCATACGTCGATAGATGTTGGTGGCCATTTTGAAAGATGCGTTCGCTTTTGGCCCCTTTTAAAACATCGATGACATATTGCATACCGAATCGCTCTTTAAGGCGGAACACACAAGAAAGCACTTTTTGCGCGATGATCGTCCCGTCGAACGCCTGCCGATTCTTGAAGCAATTATCGCAGTGCTGGCAATTTTCTATTTCATACGCTTCTCCGAAATATTCCAGAAGGATTTTGCGCCGGCAAATATGGCTCTCGGCATAATGGATCAATTGATGCAACTTATCATAAGCCACGCGACGCTCCTGGGGATCGGATTTCTGATCGATGAAATATTCGATTTTCGCTTTGTCCCCATAGCTGAAGAACAATATGCAATCGCTTCTTAAGCCATCCCTCCCAGCACGTCCAGTTTCCTGATAATATCCTTCGAGGTTTTTAGGCATATCATAGTGGATCACGAATCGCACATCTGGCTTATCGATCCCCATGCCGAACGCAATCGTTGCTACAATGATTTCGACGTCATCTTTAATGAAAGCCTCTTGATTGCGGGTGCGTTCCTCACTGGTCATGCCCGCATGATAGGGCAGCGCCCGAAAGCCATCGCGGCTGAGCGCTGAAGCCAGTTGCTCCACCCCTTGCCGACTCTGGCAATAGATGATCCCCGATGATGCTGGATGGGCGCGGAGATAATTCACCAATTGCTGATAGGTATCTCCCTTGGGCAGAACCTGGTAAAAGAGATTTTGCCGATTGAAGCTGGCCTGAAAGCGCAATGGATCCTTCATTTTTAGCTGCTTGATAATATCGTCCTGCACGATCGGCGTGGCGGTTGCGGTGAGCGCTACCAGCGGAACATTCGGGTATCGATTTCTGAGCACTACCAACTGTCGATACTCGGGCCGAAAATCGTGGCCCCATTCCGAAATACAATGGGCCTCATCAATGGCAAAGAGGCTGATCTGAAGTGCATCTAAAAATTGGAGAAACTGCGGCAAAACCAATCGCTCCGGTGCAACGTAGAGCAACTTGACCTGATCGGCCATAAGTCTGGCCTTCACCTGCTCAATCTGTTCATAGCTAAGCGAACTATTGATAAATTCCGCCGGGATTTCGAAATCCCTCAGGCTATCCACTTGATCTTTCATGAGAGCGATCAATGGCGAGACCACGACGGTAAGGCCTGGTTGCATGACCGAAGGCAATTGGTAACACAGCGACTTTCCACCACCGGTAGGCATCAGTACGAACACATCTCGCTGATCGAGGATGGCTTTGATGATCTCTTTTTGAAGCGGCCGAAATTCTGTATAGCCGAAATATTTGCGAAGCGCTTCGTACATATTTGGTCCAACTCATCGCTTGATCATTTCAACACGGTTCTGCTGATCGATTTAGGCTGATTCCGTTACCAATCAAACCACGCATTCTGTTTCACTCAAATCCGACCCGAAAATCAGATAGCATGCTGGATGCTAACGACCCAACGAAATTTCATCTGTTTCTCGCCTGGTAAAGGGTCGCTCACCCAGAACGGAAAATCGAGCCGCAACAATATCGGTTGATAAAACAATCGGTAGCTCCAGCGCACACCAATACCAGCATCCATCAGATTGCACGATGCTGGGTTTGCGATTTCCACGCGGGCGAAATCGAAAAACGGCGTCAATTCCAGGAACGATCTCCGCGGCAGGATCTTCCTGAACAACGGATTGAGCATTCCAGAGCGAACCTCGGCGTTCATCGCTACGATCCGTTCTGTTGCTATCGGTTGATCGATATAGCCCCTCAGGTTGCCTCCACCTGGAAAATGATATCGGACCTCTGCTGGCATCGATCCACTGCTGCGAAGATAAAATTGATCGAACCGCTCCCGGGGATTCCCTCCATCGATGAAAAATTTCTCTTGGATTGGAATCCTGTCTCCCCAAAAATTACCAGCAAATAATCGCACCCTCAATCCCTGCGATCGCGATCCCAAAGAGAACTTCAATTGACCAGTGAACCGATAGAATTCATATTCACTCCCCCAGGACCGCTGGGCCGTTTCGACGTGCACATCGAGGTTCGATGACCATTGCCGTTCCATAATATCTAAATCATATCCGAAAGAAATTTTGCTGACCCGGCCAGGTTCCCATTCTGGCCAACGAACAATCCGACCCTGTGACTTGATATTTCGCTGAGCGTAATGATGTTCATTTTTTAATAACTGGGCTGAGTTGAATGAAAGCCGAAGTTCATGAAATGGAGGAATGAATCTTATCTTGCTGGTTCGATAGATCAGCGCAATGTCGCCAATCCCCCTCCCCTCTCGATTGACCCCAGCGATGGTAAGTTGCAGCTTTTCGCTATTGCGGAGCACTGGATGGCCAATGAGGAAATAGTACCCCGCTCGATTGGACTTGAAGCCCCTGGTCAGCCCCCATTGCGTGCGATAATAACCCCCCGAATAGCTCCCACTAAAGCGAACCCCCAGCCAAATGCCATCCACATCATTGTACCATAGCATCGGCGCATATCGGATAAGATAGGCGTTTCTGGGACGGTAGTTGGCGAACGGCACGTCCGGCAAAAACTTGAACTGCCAATCGCCATTATTCAGGCGATTTTTATCCAGAATCATATCTCGAGGATCCAAAACGACCTGATTTGGTTTATCAGCAGTGATGAATGTCACAATTCCGCTCCGTTCTCTGCCATCCCAGCGTCTGATAAATTTCTGGCCTTTATCCGTGGTCAACTGCACTTCTACTGGCATAATGCCGTCATCTTTGCGTTTAATCTCGACATCGGTCTGCCACTGGCCATTCGAGAGCCGCGATTTGGTTATTTTTCCAAGTCCATAATCGAATGCCACGGCCTTGCGCATCCATTGATCGAAATACCAATCGAAATTTTCGCCAGTTACTTCCTCCACCACCTGCTTGAACCGCTGCTCGTTCACGTGTTTGAATTTCCAGCGATCGAAATACCTGTGGCAGATAACATCCCATAGGCTATCGCCGACAATATAATGCAACATGCGGAAGAACGCTGCCCCTTTGGCGTACGCATTCATTCCATATCCCCCTTTGAAATCCTGTGCATATTGGGACATTGGTTCGTTGTAGCCACTGACCAGATAGTCGACCAGAGTTTGAGTGGTGCTTTCTTTTCTCGGCAGCCTGGGATTGATTTTGAATTTCCAGGAATTGGTATCCGGGATATCGTCTTTCTCATATCCCCATGGGCCGAAATGGACCTGTTGATACCAAAATTCCTGGTAAGAAGTGAGCCCTTCATCCATCCAGGCTTCGGCGAGCTCATTGTTTGCCAGGATGCCATAAAAGTAAATATGACCGACCTCATGCGAGATCAAGCCTTCGCTGGGGCCAGAGTTCATTACTAACATCGGATATTCCATGCCCCCTCCCATCAGGCCATGCATGATGGTCAACTGAGGATAAGGATACCTGCCGAAACGGGAGGATAGCCATTCTAACACCCGAGCTCCTCGCTGCGTCACTTTCTTGCTCCAGCCTGCTCTCGCATAAGATCGATACAGCACATGGATCGGAATGCCATTCCATTCGCCACGTTCATAAACAAAATCGGGACAAGCCGACCAGGCGAAATCGTGAACCTGGTCCGCATGAAATTTGACTGTCCGCTCCTTGCTCTCTTCTCCAAGTTTTTCGATCGTCAACAATTGCTCTTTATGCCGCTCGCGCCATTGATCATCCGTCAGACTGGTATCAACTTCCACCCAACTCCAACCAGGGTCGCCTTCCACGGGCACGCCGGTCGCGCAGACGATATAATTGTATGGCAGCGTTATGGCCACGTCAAACGTCCCAAATTCACCGTAAAATTCGCCTTCGGCATGATACTGATCTGGATGCCAGCCATTCTGATCATAAACCACCAGCTTGGGGTACCATTGACCAAAATCAAATTGGGTGCCGCGTCGTCCACCGCGAACGATTAGGGATGGGATTTTTTCATAAAATTTGATATAAAGTTGCAGCGAATCATTCGGTGGGAGCGGCTCTGGAAGCTCGCATGCTAAGATCGTATCATCGATATGATAGGCGACAATTGACCCATGATGGGGAGCTGAAATCGTTTTCTCTCGACTGATCCGGAATTCCAGAATATCAATATAACCGCTATTCTCAGGTGAGATCGATCCGCGAAAATATCGCCGCTTTGCTTCTCTGGCAAATGTAGAATTTTCATCTTTAAAAGCATTGGGATATAAGTGCAGATAAATGCGGTCCAGAGTATCCGGTGAATTATTTTGATAACTGATAATGGCCTCACCAATCAACGCATTCGCAACGGGATCGAGCTTGACCCTGAGATCATAATGAACGTATTGTTGCCAATAATCGTCCGACGCGCTGGCTCTGGGGGCGATCATCAGCAGGACGAAGCAACTGACGATGGAAGAGAGAAGTTTGGACATGTATAATTCCTCCTTGTATTTTCGAGGTTGAATATAGCGAATGCAATTTTAAGAATCAAGCGAATAGTTGGTTCGAAGCAGAACTGAACTTTGCCTCCTATATTGTTCATTTTGAAAGCGCAATTAATCTTGAATAACACCGGTGGGGATCTTTTTTTCATTGCATAAAAAATACTTGACAATAGCAAATAAATATTGTATCTTTAGCACCCTTTTTTGGAAAGGAACAGGACAAGAACAGTTAATTAAGACGTATTTAAACGTTGACCAATATTGGTCGATAGAACAGCAAAGCTCCAATTCGATAATTTCAAAGGGCCAATAACGCTGTTGGCCTGACAAATTTGCTGAAAAAAAATATCAGATACCTAAATAAGACATCGAGGGGTTGCTATGAAATACTTACCACGCTTATGGCAAAAGGGGCAGGAATTTTTGGGGGTCGAGATCCCCATTATGGCGGGTGCGATGACCTGGATTTCGGATCATCGCTTAGTATCGACAGTTTGCAACCATGGTGCTTTTGGGTGTATGGCTGGAGGCAATATGCCGCCTGAAGCTTTTGGACAGGAAATTGATAGAATCAGAGATCTGACCGATAAGCCGTTTGCCGTGAACCTGATCACCATTGCGCCGAATTACCAGGAGCATCTCAAGATCGCGGCTGAGAAACGGGTACCTTTCATCATTTTTGCAGGGAGTTTTCCGCGTGGCTCGGAAATCAAAATCGCAAAGGAGAGCGGAGCCAAGGTGTTAGCATTTGCCTCGAATGATTCCATTGCGGAACGGATGATCGCCTCTGGCGTCGATGCCCTCATGCTGGAAGGCAGTGAGGCCGGCGGCCATATCGGTCATGTGTCATTGATCATTTTGTTGCAGCAAGTGCTGTTCAATGTCAAAGAGATTCCAGTCTTTGTGGCTGGAGGGATCGCCACTGGAAGATTGATGGCGCATCTGTTGCTCATGGGTGCTGCTGGCATCCAGATGGGAACGCGATTCGTAATGACCGAAGAATGCCAGGTGCATCCCAAGTTCAAAGAGGCATTTATTAAAGCCAAAGCCCGGGATGCTGTCGCCACGCCCGCTGTCGGATCAGAGCTGAATGTTGTGGCTGTTCGTGCTATCCGCAATAAAGGCATGGCAGAGTTTGCCGATTTGCAGATGGATTTGATCATGAAAAATCGTCGCGGCGAAATCACGAAAAAGGAAGCTCAATATATAGTCGAAAACTATTGGGTTGGGGCTTTGCGTCGTGCCGTTCAAGATGGTGACATTGATTTTGGGTCGCTCATGGCTGGTCAGAGCGTCGGTTTGGTCAATAAAGTTCTGCCGATGAAGGAGATGTTCGATGAAATGATCAATGAAGCGGAACAGGAGCTGGCGCGAATTTATGAGCGACTGGGATGTTAAATGAATTCCCTTCATGAAAACTAAGCTTCTGCATCCACCGAATCGATCTTTAGCGATCAAGAATTACATGATTTTCTCCAGCAACGAACGTCGGAGTCATCCTCTATTTCAGAAAATCCCAGCACGAACGCAATTATCAGCTTTGAATTTCTATTCATCAACCCATATTCGACCTTGATCGATTCGGTGAATCTGAGGCTGAAATTTCATTCGGTGACTGGAAACTGTGTTATCAAATGGAAGAGCCTGGAAGAAACTTCGAGCTGATCCCTATCCCCAATTTATGCCCCAAAAGAATGGAATCGTCCAATTCAATTCTTTCGATAAAAATTTACCAACTCTGCTGCTTCTTTAAAAAAAATGAATTGTATCTTCCACTAAAATTGCGTACCTTTCTCTTGAATAAATCCATGACTCGAGTGTATCAGAAGGTGAAACGTGAGCTTGGTGAATGGACAAAGCCGAAGAAATTGACGATCGCGCGCTCATTGGGCGATGCCAGCAAGGCGATAAAGCCAGCTTTGGACAGTTAGTGGAAAAGTATATGAAGCGTGCGTATTTTACCGCCCTGGGATTGGTGGGGGATCATGAGGTTGCCCTGGATCTCTCGCAGGATGCCTTTGTTCGCGCCTATCGGTCTATCCACAAATTTGATGCAGACCGAAATTTTTTCACCTGGTACTATCAGATCCTGAGAAATTTATGTTTCAATTATTGGCGCGATCATGCGCGGCACGCACGGCCATTTTCTGAGATCGGCAATGGTGAGATCGAAAGCATTATTGATCTCGCTCAGGACTCAGAAAAGCTGGCAGAGCAAAACGAAATGAAAGTGGCTCTTTGGCGCGCGATGAACGAGCTGAGACCCCATGAGCGGGAGATCATCGTATTAAAAGACTTTCAGGAGCTATCCTATCAGCAAATTGCTGAAGCGTTGAATTGCCCCATCGGGACGGTGATGTCGCGCCTGTTTACGGCCCGAAAAGCTTTGAAACAAAAATTGGAGCATTTCTTCGATGACTAATTCAGATCAAATGCAAGCGTCAGAGCGATTTTATCAATTGTTGATGGGAGCGATGGATCACGAGCTCACGCAGGAACAATGGCATGAATTCAATCAAATGATTCAGGCCAATCCAACATTGCAAACGGAATGGGAACACTATCAAAAATTGAAGGAGGTTACTCGAGCCATGAAATTCAAATCGCCACCAAAAGAAGTCTGGGATAATTATTGGATGAGAACCTATAATAAAATCGAACGAGGGATCGGCTGGATCATCTTCTCGATCGGGGCCATCATCCTGATCACCTACGGTCTGTTCAAAGCTGTGGAAAGCATTATTGCTGATCCAAATCTTCAGGGGATCGTTAAAATTGGCATCATTGCGGTGCTTCTCGGAATGGTTATTTTGCTCGTTTCTGTGATTAGGGAAAAACTCTTCGTTCGAAAATCTGATCCATATAAGGAGGTACAAAGATGATGATCGTTAGCTCCAGCAACATTGCTGGGAAAAAAATTGTAAAAACATTCGGATTGGTCAAAGGCAATACGATCCGCGCCCGGCATATCGGTCACGACATTATGGCGGTATTTAAAAACATCGTCGGGGGAGAAATCGAAGAATATACCAAGCTAATGGCAGAGGCCAGAGAACAGGCAATCGATCGCATGATTCAGCAAGCTGAAGCTTTGGGGGCTAATGCCATTGTGGATGCCAGGTTTTCTACCAGTTATATTATGGGTTCAGCATCGGAAATTCTCGCCTTCGGCACTGCTGTCTTGGTTGAATAGCCGTAATTATAGCGATTCCGATCTCTTTATCGGAATCAACCTACGAGATGTATTATTGATTTTCGGATTTGAACATAAAAAATTCCCAGCGCTGCCTATTCTCAAGAATTGGCTTTCGGCAGCGCTGGGATGAAATTTATCTCATCAGACGACCTGGCGCTTATGACTTCATCGCTAAGCCTTCCGCTTCGAGGACTTTTTCGAGATAATTCTTTTCGGGAAGCGCACCCTCGAACTCAACCTCTTCATTTATGACGACCTTGGGCACAGCAGAAACAAAATATTTATTGCTCAATTGCGGGAATTCTGACGCCTCAATCATGTCGCCAGTCACCAGATCGCTCTCCATGGCCATCATGTGCGCCATTCTCACCGCTCGCGGGCAATAGGGACAGGTCAGCGTGACGAAAACCTGAATGTGCACCGGCCTGGTAAGCTTTTTCAATGCTTCTTTCGTTTCTCTGGATAAAATACTCGTTCCATTGGACACATCAATAATATCTTCAATTAATGTGCTAAATTCATACCCAGCAGGAACTCCGTAAAATCGAATGCCATAATCCTTCTCCCCTTCCACAACGATCGCTGGGATCCTTTTAATATCATACTGCTTGACTTTCGCTTCATCCTTGACAAAATCATAAACTTCGACTTTTATCTTGTCCGACAGCTCTGAAAGCTCTGTCACCAATTCTCTGGTTAATTGACAATATTGACATTCAAATTGCTGGGTGAAGAATACCAGTTTCACTGGATGGAACATTTTTTCAAATTCTTTTTTCAAATATTCCCGATCTTCTTTCGATATGTGAGCCATTTTCAAGCCTCCAACATTTATTTTGATTACATCATCAGTTAATTTCAACAACAAGAATTTTCTTGACCAGATAGTTCAACTTTCAACCGTTTAATCATCCAACAATTCCATCATTGCCTCATTCCTCGTTTCAGTCTCATTTCTTCAATTTTACGACCTTGCCTGCTCAATATAATGCTCTGCTGAAACCGCAGCAACTGCTCCATCCCCAATCGCAGTTGCTACCTGGCGCAGCCCTTTATCCCGAACATCCCCAGCCACAAAAACCCCAGGAACAGAGGCTTGTAGCTTTTCATCAGTCACGATATAACCCCACTCATTCAACTCAATTTGTCCCTTGAACAACTCCGTATTTGGGGTCAGGCCGATATACACGAACACCCCTTCCACTGGAATCGATTTCGTTACACCAGTAGCCCTGTCTTTCACAGTGATCGACTCCACTTTTCCCGCACCATTGATCGATAGCACCTGATGGTTCAGCAGTGTCATCGTGTTTGGATGTGATTGAAATTTCTCCTGCAGAATTTTTTCCGCATTCAGCTTCGGCATATATTCGATCAATGTTATCGATTTAACGAATTTCAAAATAAAGAGTCCTTCTTGCAGTCCTGAGTTTCCGCCGCCAATGATCGCGATGTCCTTGCCCGCATAAATTGGCCCATCACAGGTAGCGCAATAAGAAACCCCTCGGCCCTTCAATTCCTTTTCGCCAGGCACATTCAATAACTTTGGCGATGTGCCAGTGGCGATAATCACTGCATGGGCCAAAACAAGTTTGCCATCAATGATGAACGACTTCGGGGAGCTCTTCAAATTGACCTGCATAACTTCGCCATAGTGAATTTCAGCTCCAAATCGCTTTGCTTGCTGGACCATACGATCTGCTAACGCATGGCCATTGATGCCCTCAGGGAATCCCGGGTAGTTTTCAATTACATCGGTCGCAGCAGCTTCACCGCCCACTGCTTTTTTCTCGATAACCAGAGTGCTTAACCTGGCCCGAGCAGTATAAATCGCTGCAGTTAAGCCTGCAGGTCCAGCACCTAAAATCACCACATCGTAATGGTCAGCCAATTCAACCTTTTCTTCGTCCTTTTTTAAAGAAAATGTCAGACCCTGCATATTTCTCACCCTTTCCTTTTTTGTCGAACCCAAAAATTTAGATGAACGGGATATTGAAAAGATTCTTTTGATTGATGTCAGCGCTCGGCAATTATCATCAGTTAACATTCAAACCAATATTCTAAATTGAGCCCAGTATTTATCCCCTGCCCTTTAATGAATTGGGACAGGGAATTGACCAAGCCATCAAAGAGTAAGTTATTCATCGCTATTTCTTTGTAAGCTCGATGATTCTCCTTAGGTTCTGTGGCTAAAAACAGAAATGGTTTGACTGCCATCAATCATCAATTTTAGATACAGGAATTTAGAAATCCAGTTTAGCTATAAATTCCATTTGCAAATCAAATTTTTTTTTACTATATTTCAGCCGACTAATTGATAGAGCTGAATTAAGATGTAATTTTAGGAGTTGATTTATGACTGCGATTTCAGAGTTTCGAACAGGCAAAGCCATTCGTTTCAATAATGATGTGTGGATTATCACAGAATTTCAGCACGTGACTCCTGGGAACTGGCGCGCCATGGTTCGTACCAAACTGAAAAACGCCAAGACAGGTCGGGTCATTGAAAACACATTCCGCATGACCGATGATATCGAAGAAGTCTTTCTCGAAGAAAAGCAAATGCAATATTTGTATGAGTCAGATGGAAACTTATATTTCATGGATACTGAAACCTATGACCAGACCTTCATCCCGGCTGACCTTTTAGGTGAGCAAATCAAGTTTCTCAAGGAAGGAGATCTCATTAAGATACTCTTTAACGAAGGCGTTGCCATTACAGCGGAGCTGCCGAACTTCATCGAGTTTAAGGTGATCCAGGCTGATCCTGGGGTGAAGGGGGACTCTGCGACCAATATTTTGAAATACTGCACCATCGAAACAGGTGCTAAAGTTCAGGTTCCGCTGTTTGTGAAAGAAGGAGATATCATCAAAATTGACACGCGCACAGGAAAATACCTGGAGCGGGTTGCAGTCGGCCGATAAAAAATTCTCCATAAACATTACAAGGGCAATCGGGAAATTGCCCTTTTTTATTTTCAATTTGCAGGGTGTAGAGGAAGTACGGGCTTCCCTCTGCCGCTTTTGCTAATCCTCTAATCGCTCATACAACACCAGAAAAGCATGAATCGCTAAGGATAAATTTAATTCCAGAGAAGTAAATCTGATGCCAATATGCTTTTCATGATTAAATCCTACACAGCATCAACTATCAGGTCTGCTCAAAAAAATAAAATGAAAATAGGTTTGGTTATCTCTTTTATCTGACCGATGTTTTTGATTCCTTGGCTTTATTCTTTGACATCACGATGATCGCATAATCATTTTTCTCCACTAATGGTCGCCCGAAATAGCAATTTTTAGATTAACAGAGCTGACAAATCTAAAGCAAGACTATTGGTGATGTATTACATTTCCTGTAAAAATCTCATTGGAAATCCAGTGATTTTGATTTATATTAACCAGCACAAATATAGATAACTTTGACCAGGAGAAAACGCCCAATGAAAAAAATTCAACCCTCTGAGCGAATCGGCCAGGAGATCAATGAATTGCTGACCAATGGCTGCCAAGAATCGGAAGATTTACTCTCTTTGCTTATTAGAAAAGCTATCACCAAAATCATTCAGGAAACATTGGAACAGGAAATTGCCAATTATCTCGGCCGCGACTATTACCAGCACAATTCCGCAGCCAGAAAAGGATACCGCAATGGTTATGAGCCCCGAACGCTCAAGTCAGCCGAAGGGAAAATTACCATTGCCGTTCCCCAACTGCGCAACACTGAAACGACCTATCATTCGGCCTTTTTAAAGCGCTTTGGTACCAGCACCGCTGAGTTAGAATGGTCGCAAGATAGCGCTTCAATTCGGATTAGAAAACAAAGAGTCCTATCAATGCTGGCAAGATTTTTTTCACCAGATGATCGGTCGAGGACTCAGAATGCCCTTGTTAGTGATTAGTGATGGGGCTCCTGGATTAATTAAAGCCATTGATGAGTGCTTTCCCAAGAGCCGACGGCAACGCTGTCTGGTCCATAAGTTGAGAAACATTGCCAATAAATTTCCAAAAGAGGGCCTTCAAGAGCTATTGCCAAAGATCAAAAGTATTTATTATCAGAGCGATCGAGAAGTTGCGATCATTGCGGCAACGCATCTGATCGATCAATTCTTTGATAAATATCCAGCAGCGATGCGATGTTTCCAGGACGATTTGGATCATTGTCTCAGCTTTATGGAATTCCCTGCTGGCCATCATCGGCATATCAGAAGCACCAATTTGCTGGAACGCTGTTTTCTGGAACAGAAACGGCGTACCAAGGTGATTCCCCGATTTTTAAAATGAACAAAGCTGTCTCAAGTTAGTCTATGCTACCTTGATCCGAGTGAGTGAGAAATGGCATCGCATTGCCATGAGCGAGTTTGATCTCACGTTATTAAAAAATATTCGAAAACTGTATGGATTTGAATACCATGATGAAAAATTCATATCAATGAAAATAGCTGCATGAACATTTTCAATGTATCTTTTATACAGGAGAAAATAATTGACCGGAAAATTAGAGCCTGAATCAGAAGGGCTTTTATTAATTTCCACTCTAACAGCGCGCTGAATTCTCATTTTTGCTTTGACTGACGAATGCCCTGAAAAAAATTCTTGACAATGATAAAATAATTATTATCTTTATTCGAGAAAAATTCTGTTTGCCCTGCTTTATTGAAAGCGTCAAAATCACCTGTAATTTTTGCCAAAGAAAGAGAAAAAATAGTCCCAGTTGGATGGGCTATTTTGATGAAATAAAAAAAGTCATTCACCATTATTAAGGAGGGAGCTAATATGCGTCTGAACGCACCGAAAAAGATCACCTGGTTGATCTCCTTAATTCTTGCCATCATCGCAGTTGTGTTTCAGTGGATTCTGCCTCAAATCTCTCTTTTTAAAGATTGGCAGTTCGTCGCGCTATTGGTTGGTTTCGTGCTGCTATTCTTGAGCACGTTCGTCAAGAGCTTCTAAGAGGACGGCTGACTTAATTCTTAAGCCATTAAATTGCTCTTTTTTACCTTGACAATTTTCGCTGCCCAATTTTTCTGAAAGCATTAAACTGTAAAGACCCGTGCCTATGCTCAAATGGTGCGGGTCTCTTTTTATAAGCTCGGAAAAAAGCATCTTTCGGTAGATAACTCTGATTAAATCCAAATAATGGGAATGCATCAACGAGATTTTGCTATCATATTCGAGGATCATAATTATTACTTGAAAGAAAACCATCTGATGATCTCATTGCGAGCGAAGCGAAGGAAGTTACTATCCCTACACATTTAAGGAAATTGTTTATTTGCTTCGCTTCTCGTAATGACGGCTATACAATAAAATAGCTTTTTCGTTCAATCACAAATATCATTTTATCAGATTAGCGAAATAGTTAATTTGCAATCCATCAAAATCCTGCCTGGCTCTATCCCCTTCGGCCACAGGCTTCAAAGGGGGAGCGAAGTCAAATCCACGTTTTCAGCGGGGTGCCCGCCAACTGGCGTGTAGGGGATTTAGGGGCAGGTGAAAATAAAATCTGCCTAACCAGCATTTATTTGGTGCTGAACGAAAACATTAAAATTTTCAGCCTGAGCGAAAATTTTAGCCTATACTATTTCCGACCTCATCCCTTGGCCTTTTATCCTAAAAGGAAGAGGGCCTCGTATTTCGTTCATCTTCTATAAAAGCGCTGGGGTGAAATCATAAAAGATAATTTTTGTGCAACGATTAATTACTTTTTCCTTGACCGAAAAAAGAGAAATTACGATATTTAAAGTTAAGATAAAAAGTTTTCATCCTAAGAACAATGCTTCATAATATGACAGGACTCATTTTCAACATTCAACGTTTCTCTATTCATGACGGCCCAGGCATTCGGACGACGGTGTTCTTCAAAGGCTGCTCGCTGCGCTGCTTTTGGTGTCACAATCCCGAAGGCAGGCATCCTCGGCCTGAGATTCAGTATTTCCCTGAACGCTGCATCGCCTGCGGCGAATGCTTCTCCAGATGTCCCAATCATGCGCATCGGCTGGAGGGAAACTGCCATCTTTTCATCCGTGAAAATTGCCAGGCCTGTGGCGCCTGTGTTGAAACCTGCTATGCCAATGCGCTGGAATTAACGGGTCGATACATGACGCTGGAACAGGTCATGGCAGAAATAATGCGTGACCGCCTTTTCTATGAAACCTCCAACGGTGGCGTAACCCTTTCTGGCGGCGAACCCATGCTGCAATCGGATTTCGCCCAGACATTGCTGCAGCACTGCCACGCTGAAGGCTTGCACACGGCCATCGAGACCTGCGGCAATTATCCCTGGGATCCATTAGAAAAGCTGCTGCCCGCGATTGATTTTATTATGATGGATCTAAAATTGATCGATCCCATCAAGCACAAAGCAGCCTGCGGCGATTCCAATGAGCGCATTCTGGCGAACGCCCGAAGATTGGCGCTGACCGACAAGCCGATCATCTTTCGGATACCCGTTGTACCAACGGTGAATGATTCGCTGGAGGAGATCGGCGCCATCGTCAAATTTGTCCAGCATCTGATGGAACTGCGAATTCAACAGAACAATGGCAAGGAGCAAGCGGCAGACATTCGATTGGAATTTTTGCCTTTTCATCGCCTTGCGGCTGACAAATATCGCAGTCTGGGAATGGAATATCGAGCCAAAAATTTAGAGCCGCCTTCGAAGGAACGAATGCGGGAACTGGCGGCGATTGCGGAGATTCATGGGGTTGAAGTGGTTAGGTGATTGGGTAACTGGGCGATTAGGTAATTAGTACCTAACCAGTAAAATTCTTGCCCAAAGAGCAAAAAGATTTTAACCGCGAATTCCGCTAATTATTCTAATTACGCGAATTAGTAATTAGCGAATCCGCCAACTGGCGGATCGCGAAATTAGCGGTTCAGGGTCTTTTTGGTTCTGGCTCGTCCAGGTCAGGTAATTGGGCGATTGGGTAATTTGGGAACTGGGGGATTGAACGATTGGGGAATTTGGTAATTTGGTAATCAGTCAAAGAACATAGATTCTTTAGGTCTCAGAAATGAAAGTTGTCAGAATTAAAAACTAAAAATTTACTTCTGTGGGACATCAATTCTGTGGGAGGAAAATTTTAATATTGTCCAGTTTGATAATCAAATTTTGCTAAAGGAAATGAATTTGGAAACGATTAAAGTTGCAGATTACAGCTACCGAGAACGTATCGACGCCCTACGAAAAACCAAGCTGAAACACACCCAGGAAAAATGGGAGGTCATCGGGGCGATGGATTTTGATGATCATGCGCTCATCCTGCCACCGCCTGAGTCACGCAAAATCGTCAACGTGATCAGTGCCTCGGGCGTGCCGATTACCGATGTGCTGCTCAAGGAATTCGTACCGAAGAGCAACCACCCCAGCGGTGGCTTTTTTGGCGCTCGTGCCTGCGGCGAAAATTTCAGACGCTTGCTGGAAATCCATCCCATCTACATCGATCCCATGAGCTCGCTGGCAGGTGGTTATATGGTCAATTTTCTCTCTTATCGGGAGCCGTACTGGAATCCTGATCTGGATTATTCGCATTTGAAACCGCTGCAGGATAAATATAAAGTCACCCATGGCATCGGCGCTGCCCAACATTTTTGCCAGGATATGACCATTGGGTTGACCCTGGGCTGGGGTGGTATTCTGAATAAAATTCGCCATTATCGAAAGATCAATCTGGATGACGAGGCCCAGGAATTTTATGATGGACTGGAGCACTTTGTGCTGGGCATGCAAAATTGGATCGGTCGTCATGCCCAAGCTGCGGCTGAGATGGCTGAAAAAGAATCCAACCCCCAGGTCAAAAAAAATCTTCTCGAAATGGCTGAAATCAACCAACGGCTCGTCTCCCATCCACCTCGCACGTTTCGAGAAGCCGTGCAATGGATGAACTGGTACCAGATGGCGGGAAAAATGTACAACATGGGCGGCTCGCTGGGACGGATCGATCAGTTCCTTTATCCTTTTTATGAGCGAGATAAAAAGGCGGGCATTTTAACCGATGAAGAGGCGATCTTTCATCTCGCCTGCCATTTCATTCAGGACACCAGCTACACCCAGCTCGGCGGCTACGATAAAGATGGCAACGATGTGACCAATGCGCTTTCTTATCTGGTGCTCGAAGCGGCGCATTGGCTGAAAATTCCTGTCAATGTTGGCGTGGCGGTTGGTGAAAAAGTCGATCCCAATTTAGTGCGGCGTGGTGTGGAAATCATGTTTGCAGATAGAGCGGGCATCCCCAAATTTCTTGGCGTCGATAATACCAGCCAGGGTTTTGCCAGAAACGGCTATCCCATCGAATTGGGGTATGAACGAGCATATTCAGGTTGCCACTGGTGCGCCATTCCTGGCAGGGAATACACGGTCAATGACTGCGTGAAGGTCAATCTCGCTGCTGTGTTTGAAGTCGCCTTCAAAGACATGATGTCCGATGGGACGATTCAGCCCAGCGTGGAAAAATTATGGCAGAAATTTGAATATCATCTGGATCAGGCCATCGAGGTCATCCGAAAAAGCCTGGATTTTCACATCGATCACATGTGGGAGGTCTTCCCTGAATTGCATTTGGACCTGCTGTGCCACGGCACGATCGAGAAAGGCCGAGATGCCTCCCACGGTGGTGTTGAGTTTTATAATTTGTGCATCGATGCCGCAGGATTGGCCACGGTCGCCGATTCTTTTGCCGCTGTCTCCCAGCGCATCGAGCAGGAGCAGCGATTGACTTGGCAGGAACTGGCGCATTGGCTCGAAACCGATTGGGCTGGCGCTGAAGGTGAGAAAGCTCGACTCATGATGAAAAATATTCCCCGCTACGGCAGCGGCGGCTCCCGTGCGGATGATTTCGGTTTGAAAATCGCCCAGACCTTTACCCGCCTGGTCAAAGCCAGGCCGACTCCTAATGGCTATAATTTGATCCCAGGAATCTTCTCCTGGGCTGCCAATATTTTGATGGGCAAAGATGTCGGCGCCACGCCCAATGGTCGCCATGCCCGAGCCATGATTTCTCACGGCCCAAATCCCGATCCTGGCTTCCGAAAGGATGCGGCGCCATCGGCACTGGCAGCAACCGTCGCCAGCGTGCAGCCAGGTTATGGCAACACGGCTCCCATGCAGATCGAATTCGATCCTGGCATGGGCAAAGATGAGGAGAGCCTTGAGAAAGTCATCAGCCTGATCAAAACGCACTTTGCTCTGGGCGGCACCCAGATCAACATGAACATCGTCGATAAGAATAAAATTCTCGAGGCTCATAAAGATCCAAGCAAGTATCCCGATCTCGTGGTTCGGGTGACTGGCTTTAGCGCCTATTTCGGTAGCCTATCGCCTGAGTTTCGGCAGATGGTAGTGGATCGGATTATTGCGGAATGTTGAAATGGCAAACGTGAAATGTGAGACGTGAGACGGCAAACGTGAGATGCGACACGTCAAGCGTCAAACATGGTATTTTTGCCTTCTCACGTCTGCCGTCTGCCTCCTCTTTGATTGAAACTTATTTTTCAGTCCCGCATTGAAATTTATACGACGTGAGTTCAAATGTAAAACCAAAGTTATAAATTTTAAAAAGGATATTAGGATGTCAAATTCAGAAGTCATCACAGGGAAACGCTGCCCCACAGAGGAAGAAATTTTGGAAAAGGCGAATCAGATAATAGAACAATTCGATCCTGAGAAAATTATCCTGTTTGGTTCTTATGCTTCTGGAAATCCCACTCCTGAAAGTGATGTCGATCTTTTCATTATATTAAATTCAGATAAGTCGTCATGGGAAAAAAGTATCGAAGTGTCACTTGCTTTGAAACATACCTTTCCCATCGATATCATCGTGAAAACTTCTGACGAAATAGATAAGCGATTAAATGCAGGAGATTTTTTCATTGATGATATTCTTAAGAATGGGAGAATTTTATATGAACGATCTCGTAATTGAGTGGGTGAAAAAAGCGGAAGCTGATTACATTAGTGCTCTGCGGGAATATCGGGCACGCAAACATCCAAATTATGATGCAGCGGGATTTCATGCCCAGCAGTGCATTGAAAAATATTTGAAAGCGATCCTGCAAAAGTACAATATTCGATTTGAAAAAATTCATGATTTGCTGGCTTTATTTGAATTATGCTTACCAAAGGTCCCCTCCCTGGAATTAGACAGAGGACTGTTAGCGTATTTAACCCAGTTTGCGGTGAAGTTTCGATATCCTGGAGAAACCGCCACTCGTGAGCAAGCCAAATATGCCATCAATGCAATGAAAGCTCTTCAATTAATTCTTCAAGATCACTTGGCATCATCTGAATGAAATTCTTATTACCTCAATTATGGATTTCGCATTAAAAAATAAAATATGAATTCAACACCCCGACAACGCTTTCTCTCCTACGTTCGCAATCACCAGACCACTCGGCCAATTGTATCTCCTTTTCTGCCCAATCCAGGCGTCGTCAAATCAACCCTACAATACCTGAATTTGCCTGTCGGATCTGACGATATTCAAAACGAAATTCGGCTTGCCAGACACCTCGACTATGAACCCATGTTCATGGCAGAGTTGACAGGCTTGATCTTCAACTGGCAGGTCGATGAGAGCCGATCCGATGCGGAGCATGAAGTCTCGGTCATTCGAACTCCCAGAGGCGAATGGGTGCGAAAATTCCCTCGCAAAGAGATTCAATGGAACGATGATGCCCTCTGTCCCGTTCAGACCGAACAGGATCATCAATTTTTTGTGGCAGTTTGTGAGCAGGTGGGCGAACGAGCCGAAACGATCAGGCAGTATTATCGCCAATTCCGCCAACGAGTGGGCGAGGACGGTGTAATTGTGCTGGGGCATCCGCATCCGTCGTGGCTCGGCTATCAGATCAGCCCATCGATGATTTTCTATCATTGGACTGATTTTCGGGAGACCTTTATCCGCAGCATGGATGCACTGTTTGAAGCCTCGCTTTTTGTGATGAACATCGCCATGGAAGAGGGCATCGATTTTATGAGCGATTCCAGCTATGGACTGGAAATGACCTCGCCTCAGCTCTTCGCTGAAATGGACCTCCCCTACATTCAAAAATTCGCTCAATGGACGCATGAACGAAACGGTTTGTTCTGGTATCACAATTGTGGCTACACCCGAAAATTAATCCTGGACGGGACGTTCAACACGCTGGGCGCCGATGTGATCGAGACGATCGCTCCGCCGCCAGAGGGTGATAATGATCTGGCGGAGTCCCGAACATATCTCGATCCTCAAATTTGCACCAAGGGCAATTTCAATTTAAATCTATTACGGGAAGGCACTCCCGATCAAATCGCCGAGGCGACCCACCAGATGGTCGAGTCAGTCCGAGGCTGGAAACACATCATCTCCACCGCCGATGCAGTTCTGCCTGGGACGCCGCCTGAGAATTTTATGGCGTTTGTGAAGGCGGCTCGTGAAGGTCTTGAATGACGATATTCGCTCAAGTAGATTCTAAAGCTCCATAGCTCGCTTTATATTTAATAGCGCTAATCGGCAATGTGATTCATTTTGTGCTTGGATATTTTTCTTGACATCCATAACAAAAAACATTATCTTAATAGCAAAGCAAACGGAAAATATGCTTGACTAAACGAGGATTATGAAATGGAATCGCTCGCAAAGAAAATACAAAATTTGCCTCCCGATTTGCAAGAGCAAGCCAACGATTTTATTGAGTTTTTAATTAATAGAAAGAAGAGAAAAATGAAAAGGACTCCAAAACTTGACTGGGTTGGCGGCTTAAGACAATTTAGAAGTCAATTTTCTGCTCTGGAATTGCAGAAGCAATCCCTTGAATGGAGAAAATAGTGTACCTGCTCGATACCAAAATATTTTTAGAAGCCCTGCTCGAGCAACAACGAACCGATGAAGTGAAACAGCTTTTCAAAACCATACCTTTGGATGATCTTTATATTACCGATTTTTCGCTCCATTCGATAGGTGTCATCCTATTTAGATTCAAACAAGCTGAGCTTTATTGCTCTTTCATTAAAGATCTCATTTTAGATGGGATGGGAATTTTAACCTTAAGGGATTCTGAATTGCTGGAGCTACATGACATCGCCGTTCGATACCATTTTGATTTTGATGATGCTTATCAATACTTGTCAGCGAAAAAATTTGGTCTGCAGTTTATCAGCTTTGATAAAGATTTTGATAAGACGGATATTAACAGAAAAGAGCCTATTGACATTTTAGATTAGTTGCATAAATGAATCAATTTGCGCTCCATCCTCACTATCAATCTTTATATCGTTCAGAGAATTATAGTGAAGATTATGCTGCACAGAGAATTGATGGAGTAATTTTCTTTTAATGCTGTAGTAACCAAAAAACTAAATACCTACGGTGGGATGAAGATGTATAACATAAAAGAACAAGTTAAACGCATGGTTGATGCCATGCCTGATGACGTGACAGTGGATGACATCATCGCTGAATTATTTTTCAAAATTCAGGTTGATGCGGGCTTGAAAGAACTTGATGAGGGCAAAGGAATCCCTCATGATCTAGTTAAGGATCGAATGTCGAGATGGTTAAAAAAATAATTTGGTCTCCTCGTGCAGCCAATAATCTGGAGGAGATATGTAACTATATCGCTAAAGATTCTGAATACTACGCTTCATTGGTTGCTAAACGAATAATAGCGATTGTCGAAGCGATACCACAATTTCCCTTCTCAGGAAGAGTTGTGCCTGAATATCAAGATATAAATTTGCGGGAAAAGTTTTATAAGCATTATCGGATTATTTATCGAATAAAAGAAGATGCCATTGAAATTGTAGCGATATATCATGGGGCACGACTGTTAGGAGAAAACTAAATCGAAGTTTCAAGAATCTAATCATTAGCTCGCATGTTTTTATTGTGTATTTGGAAATTGTATTGGTCTTCTTTACTGCTCCCACCAAAATTGAGTCGCTTTACAGCCAATTGCACCCTGCCCGAGGGCGATAATGACCTGGCAGAGTCCCGAAAATATCTCGATCCTCAAATTTGCACCAAGGGCAATTTCAAATTAAATCTATTACGGGAAGGCACTCCCGCTCAAATTGCCGAGTTGACCCACCAGATGGTCGAGTCAGTCCGAGGCTGGAAACACATCATCTCCACCGCCGATGCAGTTCTGCCAGGCACGCCGCCTGAAAATTTTGTGGCGTTTATAGAGGCGGCTCATGAATTCAGTTATAGAAGCTAAAGTATTCGCCACGATGTGATAACTTTGCAGGTAGATATAAAATCGAGCATATTTTTTCTTGACATTACTCGAAATTTTATTTATATTTTTGCTGGCTTAAAAAAAGGGATTGACATGGAGACGATTACCATACCAAAAGAAGAATATACTCGTTTGAGGAAAGAGAATGAGTTGCTCAAGGACACACAATTTTTAAAGAAAGTCGATGAGCTCCTCACGCTGCTATTTTTGGACAAATATCAGCTCGTCCTGACAGATTATACTGGTGATTTAGCTGAATACTCATTGAATTCAGATTTAGATTAAAGCAAAAAAGTGCTTTCAAATTGTGTTTGTAATAAATCATTGACATTTTAATTACGCTATGACATCAGCAGTAAAAAAAATTCTTCGAACGTATGATCGATTACCAGAACTTGAAAAGCGTGAGTTAGCATACCAAATCATACGACGTAGCCTTAAATTCGATCTGCCGCCTCTTTCCGAAGAGCAACGTGTATTCAATGCCAACGAGATTTTCTTAGAACTCGATCAAAGAGAATCCCAAAATGATAGCTCCCAAGCGTGGTGAAGTCTGGCTCGTCAATCCTGGGCTAACTGCCAAAGTACGACCCTGTCTTATCCTGAGCGTCTCATTTAGTGATGAAGATCGTGCCTTGATTAGTGTCATCCCCCACACAACCAGTCCTCGAAATTCACGCTTTGAAGTTGCTATTGAAGCTCGTTTTTTGCGCCCTGGTGTACTCGATGCGCAAAGCATAGTCACCATTCCAGTAGCAAAACTACTCAGAAAATTAAGTAACATTTCATCTGACCAAATGGCTCATGTGGAAAAATATTTTCGCCTGTGGCTTGGGCTTTAGATAAGGGATTTATCCCTGATCGCTACTTTAAATGATCTTGAGATATTGGCGCTAAAGAAAGGCTATTTATTTAAATCACCAGAACAGCTTGCTATGAATTCTATCATCAAGAGCAATAACTCAGCGTAATTATTTTTCACCCCTTGTTGAATTTTAATTCTTGCCATCTCAACAATCCATTTTTCGAATTTGCCACAAAAAGAAAGCTATTAAATAGATCAACTCGGCATCTCGATCGCATTCTAAAATTATTCACGCCCGCAATCTTTAACCAAAATTTTGCCCCCACCCCAAAAATCCCTTGACAATCTCTTTCAAAAATTATATCTTAATCGTTCAAAATTTAGCGGAGGGATGTGATGAAAAGAAACGTATGCCTCATTCTTGTTCTCACCTTGTTAGCTTCCTGCGGTAAAAAAGATGATGTGGTAACGATCAACTACTGGGCGTTTGGTGGCAACAACACCATGATGAAATGGGGGAAGGAACGAATTGCATTGTTCAACCAGACGCATTCGGGAATTAAAGCGACCTACAATCAGAAGAGCTGGAATTTGATCCGTGAGCTGCTCTACACCAATTTCAGCACGGGCAAGGGGCCTGACGTCATGCAAACCCATGCCAGCTATGCCTACGAATTCGGCGGAGGTGGGCATTTCTATCCCATCAATCAATTTCCCGATTTCGAGGAGGTCAAAAGCTGGTACGTGCCTTTTATCTTAGAATCGACCCGTTATGGGGATAATTATTACGGCCTGCCACACACCGCCATTGCCTTTGCGCTGGTCTGCAACAAAGAGATGTTCGATAAAGAGGGACTGCTGCCTCCCAAAACCTGGTCCGAATTTCGGGAGGTGGCAAAAAAATTGACCAAAGACCTGGATGGCGATGGCGTCATCGACCAGTGGGGACTGGTTCTGTTGGGTGGTGATCGTGGCGGATTTGCTTATCGCTTAGCGCCGTTCATGTTCAAGGCGGGAACAGAATTCTTAACGCCTGATCTGAAAACGGCTACCTTCAACTCGCCACAGGCTGTTTCGGCCCTGCAACTGTTTGCCGATATGTATCAGATCGATAAATCCATTACGCCTGGATTTCTGGCCTATACTTTAACCGAGATCAACGACCTTTTCTGCAACAACAAGGCGGCGATGAGCATCGAAGGTCCCTGGTTTGTGGGGCTGGTGAATGAGAAGCGGCCTGGCAAATGCCTCTACACCGTGCCTGTCCCTGTGCCCGATGACCGAATCGATCAGTACCAGACCGCTCCCACGTTGCAGGACATGGTGATGATAGCGGTCAGCAAATATTCCAAACATCCCGAAGCGGCCTGGGAGGTCGCCAAGTTCCTGCGCAATCCCGAAGCCGATATGGCCTGGGTGCGCATCGATATGGGGGGAATGCCCACGACGATTCAAGCCTGGGAAAGTCCTGAGGCCAAAAATTTTCACGACATCGAGGTCTTTGAGAACGAATTGAAACATGCCAGGCCCTGGCCGCCGCATCCGAAGATGATCGTGATTGTGAAAAATCTCATTGCGCCATACGGCATGAAAGCCGTTATCGGCGAGCTGACTCCGCAAGAGGCATGGGATCGGGCTGTGGCTGAGGCGCAGGAGATGCTGGATGGGAAAAAGTAGTCGATCTGAGTGATGAAGTATTGGAGTACTGGAGTATTGGAGTTGTGGATTGATGGAATAGTGGAATTTTGGATGGCAATGCCTTTTGGTTATGTCTGTGAAATGCTAAAATTCAAGAAAGTACCAGTCATTGCGAGCGACGCAGGAGCGAAGCAATCTTTTAATTTATTGGTACTCATGTTCGAGATTGCTTCGGCAAAAAACGCCTCGCAATGACATTAGCGAACAAAATTTGAGTTTCATGGATATGCTGCAAAGGTATTACGCTCCATTACTCCGACACTCCGATAATCCGTTTTACCAAAATGTTATTCAAAAGAATATTAAACCATGAAAAAATCGACACCGTACTTTCTACTTGTTCCTGCTTTGCTCTTTACGATCTTTGTGCTCGTCTATCCTTTGATTCAAAATCTCATCAACAGCTTTCGTGACATCAGCCTGGTCTATGGCACGAAAGGCTGGGTCGGATTTGCCAATTACTTTCATATTTTGAAGGATAATCTTTTCTGGCTCAGCTTCAAAAACACGGCACTGTATGCCATCATCGGAACGCTTTGCTCCCTGCTGCTTGGCCTGGGGATTGCCCTGCTGCTGAATCTCAAGCTGGGGAAGATCAACAATATTTTCAAATTTATCTACACCCTCCCCTGGGTCATCTGCCCTGCCGTGGCTGGCTTTGCCTGGAAATGGGTGTTGAACGACAACTTTGGTATGGCCAATTACTGGCTCATGCGGCTCGGCATTATCAAAGAGAGCATCCCCTGGCTGGGCAGTGCGGATACGGCCCTGGGCTGCGTCATCGTGGCTCGCATCTGGCAATTTTTTCCTTTTGCGATGATCATGTTCCTGGCAGGGCTGCAAACCATCCCCCAGGAGCAGTACGAAGCCGCTGAGGTGGATGGCGCATCGAGCCTTAAGAAATTCATTCACATCACCCTGCCCAATCTGCAATCGGTAACTGGTGTACTGCTGTTACTGGGAATGATCTGGAGCTTCAACGATTTCAACATGGTGTTCGTGATGACCCGTGGCGGGCCGATCTATTCATCGATGGTGCTGCCTGTGCTGGTCAGGGAGTTCTCGTTCATGCAATTCGATCTGGGCAAAGGCTCGGCGCTGTCGATCCTTATTTTCAGTTTACTAATTTCACTATCTTTCATTTACCTTAGGTGGATAAATCGCGACCAAAGAGATCTTAAACCGCGAATTACGCGAACCAGGCGAATTTCGCCAATTATTAATTCGCGCAATTTGGATAATTAGTCCGCAAGGGCGGACGGTCAAAATATTTTGGTTCATCGGGCAGGAGCCCAGGTGCAACAAGTTATATCTCAAGGGAAAAGGTCATGAAAAAGTTGCTCATCATATTTCTGATGGGACTGATTGCCTTCGTCATTCTCATCCCATTTCTCTGGACGCTTTCTACGTCGTTCAAGCCGCTGACCGAAGTGATCAAATATCCGCCGCAGTGGCTCAGCCCACAGATGAGCCTGCAGCCGTACAGCGACATGTTCAATTTTCTGCCGTTTTCACGCTACACATTCAATAGCGTGGTCATCGCCATCTCGTCGACGCTGTTGACGCTATTCATCGGCAGCCTGGCGGCGTTTGCCTTTTCCCGATTTCAATTCAAAGGCAAGGACTTTTTTCTATTGGTCTTTCTGCTATCTCAGATGCTGCCTGGCGCCTCGGTCATCATTCCGCTGTTTCAATTGGTGAGAAAAGTCGGTCTGTACGATACCCATCTGGGACTCATTTTGACCCATACCTCACTGATGCTGCCGTTTGTCATCTGGCTGCTGTATGGATTTTTCAAGACGATCCCGCAGGAGGTGGAGGATGCGGCGCTGATCGATGGCTGCTCCCGACTGGAGACGTTCTGGAAGGTGCTGATCCCGCTGGCATTGCCAGGGCTGGGGGCAACGGCCATCTTCGCTTTTCTCGGCTCGTGGAACGAGTTCTTTTTCGCCCTGCTGCTGGCCGAATCGGATGCCGCTCGAACCATTCCCGTCGGCATCGGGCTTTTTGTCGGCGAGTACGGCGAGGTGTGGAACCAGATGTGTGCGGCGGCGGTGTTCTTTAGCATTCCACCGCTGATTTTATTTTCGCTGTTGCAAAAGACGTTTGTGAAGGGATTATCGGCGGGAGCTTTGAAATGATAAAATTCCAAATGACAAATCCCAAAATACAAATAAATTCCAAATGACAAATTCCAAACTCGTCCGCCCACTGTCGTGATAAATTTCATACTGATTCCATCGCTTGGAGCGATGGAATCAGTAGTCAGTATGTTTGAAATTTGAGATTTGAGCTATTGGATATTATTTGGAATTTGTTCTTTGAGTTTTGGGATTTTGCAAATATATAGGAGATAGCATAATTTATGAAAAAGATCGTTTTTATTGGTGCGGGCAGCCTCGGTTTCACCAGGGGGTTGGTTCGTGATCTGATGACATTTCCATTATTGAAAGATGCGGAGATCGCACTGGTCGATATCGATGCTGAGCGACTGGAATTCGCCAAAAAGGCGTGTGAAAAAATTATCCGAATGGGCAATTATCCAGCACGAGTCACGGCGTCGCTGGATCGTCGGGATGTGCTGAAAGATGCCGATGCGGTGCTCGTTACTATCCTCTGCGGCGATACCTCGGTCTGGCAGCATGATATTTTGATCCCCATGAAATATGGCATCGATATCAATGTGGGCGATACTCGTGGACCATCGGGGATTTTTCGGGCGCTGCGCACCATTCCCACCATGCTGGATATTTGCAAAGACATGGAAGAGCTCTGTCCCAATGCGATCATGCTGAATTACACCAATCCCATGGCCATGCTGTGCCACGCCATGCAGCGAACCAGCTTCATCAAAGTGACGGGTTTGTGCCATAGCGTGCAGGGTACTGCGGAAATGCTAGCTCGCTGGGTGGGTATTCCATTTCAAGAGCTGGATTATGTGTGCGCTGGCATCAATCACCTCGCCTGGTTTTTGAAGCTGGAACATCAGGGCAAAGATCTTTATCCCAGGCTGCGGGAAGTGGTGAAGAACGATGAAAAAGTTTACAACGAAGAGCAGGTGCGCAATGAGATGTTTCTGGCGCTGGGCTATTACGTCACCGAATCCAGCGGCCACAATTCCGAATACAACTGGTGGTTCCGCAAGCGACCTGATTTGATTGAAAAATACTGCACCCATAGCACGGGCTGGAACCCTGGTCATCACGCCTTTATTTTGAACGAATACCGCAATGCCGAAAAAACCTGGAAAAATGATTTTTTGAATTGGCTGAACAGCGATCATCCGATTTCATTGGAGCGGGGCCATGAGTATGCAGCTTATATCATCAATGCATACCTGGGCGGCGAATTGTATGAGTTCAACGGCAATGTGCCCAATACAGGGCTGGTCACCAATCTGCCCGAAGGCGCCTGTGTCGAAGTCCCCGTCCTTGCCTCCCGCAAAGGCTTTGAGCCGATCCATGTCGGCCGCCTGCCAGACTCCTGTGCTATTCTCACCAACCTCACTGCTCAGACCGAAATGATGGCCGTGGAAGGATTTTTCCAGGGCGATGCCATGCTGATCTATCAAGCCATTGCCCACGATCCGTTGACGGCGGCGAAATTGTCGCTGGCGGAGATCAGGCAGATGGTGAGGGAGATGTTTGAGATGAATCGGGAGTATTTGGGGCGGTTTAAGCAGATCAGTCTTTAACGAAATGACTTATTTCTACAAGATTGCTTAATGCTGACAGATTCATCTGGAATGACCTTTTCGTTGAATAAAAAATCTGTGCCTTACCAAATCTTAGCAATTCAACATCAACCCACCGAATGGCTCTGCCTCTCTTCAAAATCGTATACCGATCCCTTCGACGACATCGAGTTGGACGCTATTCTGACCCATTCTGATGGCCAATCCTGGCGCAATCCAGCCTATTAGGCAGGCGGCAATGAATGGCGGGGCCGATTTGCTCCGCCCAGAAAAGGCAAAATTCAAGGATCATTTAATAGGTTCAAAAAATTTCTATTGTTTTTTCAATTTGCTGTGATTAAATTAAGGCAGTCGAATTTCCTTGAAAGCCAAGTTGCTGGGTGATTTTTTTGCGACTGAAAAAGGAATTGGCAGATCGAAACGATAGCTGACAAAGCATTAACGATTAGAAAAAAGCGATAAAATGAGAGAATTACAATATGGCCCCTGTGGTTTCTTCTGTGGTGCCTGTGGGGCAACCGACTGCGATGGCTGCTTGAGCGACAGAATCGACGATTGAGTGAGACACTGTCGGTTCAGAAGTTGTGCCAGAGAAAAGCGTATTGATTTCTGCGGCTATTGCAGCGATTATCCCTGTCACGAGCTTCATGAATTCATGACCGATAAATGGCCGCATCATTGGACCATGGCGCCCAATCTGGAGTATATCAAAAGCAACGGCGTGGAGAAGTGGCTGCAGGCTTCATATCAGGAACGATCCTTCAGGAATTGTGGCACTGCAATAATCTGGTACAAAAAATATATGCGTGCGCAAAGCAGTTGGACTCATTTGAGCTGCCTGAATAGTAATTCATGGTACAGGGCCATCACTTTAGAAGTGAAATCTCTCCGACTTAATAATAAAACTAACTTTATAATTGAGACAACAATGAAACAAACTCATGCCAATCTACTCAAAGCCATTGCTGGGGAATCGATGGCGAGAAATAAGTACACCTACTATGCCAAAATTGCCGAGAAAGAGGGCTGGTTCTGGATCGCCAAAGTGTTTGAAGAAACGGCGGACAATGAACGGGCCCATGCCAAAGAGGAATTGGAGAAACTCACCGAGCGAACCGAGATGACCAATACCTATGACATTCATCCGCTCGGCACAACGCTGGAAAATTTAAGAAATGCCGCCGCTGGCGAAACCTACGAATCTGGTACCATGTACCCTGATTTTGAAAAGACCGCCCGAGACGAAGGCCTGCCTGAGCTGGCTACATTTTTTAAATTGGTGGCTGGCATCGAAGCGAAACATGCCGAACGATACACCCTCCTGGCTGATAAATTAGAGAACGGCACGCTTTATAAAAGCGACAAAGAAATCGAATGGAAATGCCTGAATTGCGGTTATGTGCATAAAGGCAAAAGCGCACTAGAAAAATGTCCTTTTTGCCAGAAGCCGCAGGGGTTCTTCATGGGCTTGGGAGTGGCGCGTTAATTAAATTGTTGGAGAAGATGCCATCTGGTCCCACAAGGTTTGTCACTTTCGATTCATAGGGAATTAAGGCATCAGCTTAATTTCAAGCAGCCAATTAGACTTATTGTTATTCAAGAATAAAGCCTGACGGCTTAACTCCAGAGCGAGGAAGGCAGCGCGCTGGATGTAGGACAGGATGCCATCCTGTCCTACAATTCATTACGCCTGGCTTTTTTGCAGCGCCGCATGGATCATCATAAACTCACCGATATTTTCCATGTTCAACAATCCTGCCAGTTGATTGTTTGAGACCACAGGCATGATGTGGCAATTGCAGCTTTGCAGGCGAGCCATGGCCGATTGCAGCATCTCAGATGCCTCTGCAGTCTCGAACTGGGTGGTCATCACATGTGCCACACTGGCATCCTGGCCTAACTGTGCCAGACCTTTCATCAAAGAGTTGCGCTCTAAGATGCCGACCACATTGCCATTTTGGGTGACGGGAAAATCCTGCTGCGAGCCAGCCAGAATCAGCTCAATGGCTTTGGACAGCGGGTCTTCGGGCCGCAGCGTTTTGAAATCGGTGATCATGGCGCTGCGGACGGGGATGCCATCGAATACGTAACGCACTTTGGCCATATTCGCTTCCTGTGCCGCACCGATCCACACGAAGAAGGCGATGAACAGCAAAAACGGATTGCCAAAAATTCCGATCAATCCGAACAGCAGTGCCATCCCCTGGCCGATAGAGGCAGCTACTTGCGTAGCGCGAGAGTACTCCATCCGCATGGCCAGCAGCGCCCGCAGCACGCGTCCGCCATCCATGGGAAACGCGGGCAGCATATTGAATCCCGCGATGAAAAGGTTGATGACCAGTAACCGCTCCAGCAGATTGCCTCCCGTGACCGAAAGATTCCGCAGCGGCTCGAGATTTGATGAGGCGGTGAGTACAGCAAATAAAATCCCAGCGAGCACCACATTGACGGCTGGACCAGCCAGCGCCACCCACAGTTCCTGCCGCGGCTCATCGGGCATCTTTTCCAGCCGCGCCACCCCACCAATGGGCAACAAGGTGATGTCCCTGGTCTTAATATTATATCGCTGGGCCATCAAAGCATGACCGAATTCGTGCAATACCACAATGCCAAATATCAACAGCACAAAGAATATTCCATTCAGCGTCATCGCCAGGTTATGTCCCCGCAGCCAATGGCTCAGCGCCACCCACAGGATAATCAGTACGAAGGTGGCATGGATGTAGACGGGGATGCCGCGGTAGGTTCCGAGTTTCAGTGACCATTTCATGGTGTTATCTCCCTCTGTTTTTCATTTTTATCTTTGATAAATTTTTGTTTTAAAATTTCGATTAGTTAGATGGAATGGTGGGAAAAAGGTTTCTAGGTTTGAGAGAATGAAATTGAATCGTAAGCCAACAATTCAAACCAAAATGGATGCTCACTATTTTTTCTGTCGTAAAAGAAATAATAAAAGCTGAGTTTGCTTTTTCAACAACCTTTGCTGTTCATCGATCAATTGGGATTGTTGTTTTAAGAGCTTATCAAGAGATTTGGTCAATTCTCGATAATTAGTTAGTAGCTGTTGATATTGACTGACCTTGATTCTGTTCAATCGGTAAGCCACCAAAGGTTGTCGATTGAGCCGCAAACGCATGATAGTAAATGAACCAGTTTCAGTAAGCGGAAAAAGATGGCCATCATCAAGTTCATCAAAATGATAACTGGCAGGTTCTGCTCGAGGATTCCAGAGGAGAGGATCATCAGGACTGGATGGCCAATAATCAAATTTGTATTGATTGCATTGAATGCAACAATAGATCAAGTTTTCCAGGTTATCCTGTCCACCTTTACTTTTTGGCTGAAAATGGTCGACAGTTAAATAGCCGCCAGCATCGGATTCGGTAACACCACAGAATTCGCAGGCAAAACCAGCGCGCTGTCGAACCTGTTCCCTTATATCGGCATCGATCATCATGCTGGTTGAGCTATTGTTTTTTGAATCAATTGATGCTGTATTGCCGCGATTTCCTGACGAAGCACGCTATTCTCTTTAGTAATTTCTTGAATATGTTCGATCGTGGTTCGGATTTGGGTTAATACGGTGTTGATTTCTTTTTGTACTGCTTCGATGTCTAGATCCCGAATTGTGAATCGATTCAGGGTTTCCATTTCCTCGCGATCCTGATCCTTATACCAATCATTCAGCAGCGCTTGTTCTTCTCTGGATAATTTTTTACCCCGTGTTAATCGATCGTGCAATTTTTTTTCAACATCATCATTGACTTTCATTTCTCTTCTCTTAAATTTAATATCATTTTTTGTCACTGATTCAGATTTAATATAATAAAGTGAGATAAAAATGTCAAATGATTTCTTAAAAATTATACCATGCCGTGAAAACAAAACTGAATTTTATCTGCCGTTAAAGCCACTAACAGCTAATTGGCTATTTTTCGATAAGGCTACACTAATAGTGAGACCAATCATGGAATCCACTGCGACACTTCCTGGAATCGGGTGACGTGAAAATAGCGCACCACATCGATTCGAAATAATGCTGTGGAGTCGGAGTCGATAAAGCTCACCAGATACGGATGCCGACTTTTAAGCATGGTGATGCCGCACTCGTAATCACTGCCTGATTCTATTTGTATCGCCTTGCCTGTAATGGTTACGGCGTCGGCCTGGGTGGGATCGTCCTGATGCTGGCAGCGACTATCGATCACCAGCGCTACGTTCTGGCACTCAGACAATAATTTATATTTTCGAGTTGCCACAGGAGTGGTGAAAAAGAAATGTTTCAGATCATCGGTAAATGCGAAAGCGATCAGCGAGCCGTAGGGCTGGTTTCCGCCCTGGGTACAGAGAACGCAGAACGACTGTTGGCTCACTAATCGGTGAATCCGATCGCGTAAATTTTCGTCCTGGGAAGCTGGCAATATATGTGGTTCGAATTCAAGATCAAAAATGGGTTCATCAAACAACTTCATAACTCCCTCGATTTTTGTACGAACTTTTAGATAAAGCTAATGGAAGATTTCTTTCCAGCGCAGGATAAAGCTGCCATGGTTAGGAAAAGGAAACGCCTGCGAATGTTGCAATCCTAAGACGGCCTATCATGGTTCTGGGAAATCAGGGATCACCTTATTTCTAAGCAAACTGAAAAATGGCAATAATGCGCGGGCATGAAAGGAAGCTTAAACCCAACAATAGCCCTCTTATACATTTTCTCACCATAAAAAAGCATAATCGTTTTCATCTGGTGGACAAAATATACTTAATCCTGAAGGAATTTTCAAGCAATTTCAAAACTCAAAGGTAAATCCTGCATCCCATTCTGCTGTTAGTTCAGTTCCGTTTTCTGTTGAAATTCACTTATCGCAGTACATGAATTTATTCGAGAGTTTAATTTCCTTTGCAACTTTTCTCATTGTTTTGCATCAGACTAAAGAATCTAAAACATCACGATGAGACAATAAATATTAATTTCTTTGATGAGGCGAATTTCGCTAATTTTGAAATCTTCAAATTGGCGTAATTCAGATGATTCGTGAAATTGGCGCTTAATAAAGGCTGAGGGAGGCGGCGGACCGCTAATTTCGCGAATGAAACGAATTTCGCTAATTGTTTGATTATTGAATTAGCGCAATTCGGATAATTCGTGAAATTAGCG
>FWPV01000366.1_pt1 | contig 146330 bp, 115 predicted proteins | sample 2228371 | NCBI WGS metagenome assembly FWPV01 (sample SAMEA103939776, study PRJEB20133) | metagenome
TTCCTCTCATGACAAGAGCCGACACAGGATCGGCAAAAACATACTGGCTTGATGGCGGCCGGCCGCATCTGCCTTTTTCTTCCGATTTCAATCTGATTCACTAGAGAGAAACAGGTACGGCTTCCAGGAGAAGGGTGGCACGGCGTGTCTCCGAACCGCCCGCAGCGAAAGGGGTTCCCCACGGGGGGATGGGTGGAGCGAGGACGGGAGGAGGCGCGCCGTGACAGGACCCTTCCATGACAAGAGCCGACACAGGATCGGCAAAAACATACTGGCTTGATGGCGGCCGGCCGCACCTGCAGATATATTTGTCAAACCCCCTAATTTCTGCGATAATGGATAAAACTCATGAAAGGATTTCAGATGAAAAAATCATTTTCTCTGGTCATAACCATGCTTCTGATCGCCTGGTCGCTTGTGGTTTGCTCAGGAAAGAGCTCCTCTTCCCAATTGACGATGTCGCCGGCCAAAGCCAAGCCGGGAGACACAGTTACTTTCACTTACCTTCCGGCCGATAAAGACCTGGCTTCTCGAGAGGCCCTAAGTCTTTACGTTTATTCTTATTCCAGGGAACTGCCAAAGGTTAAGGCCGTTGACCTCAAGAAAAACGGCAAGAAATGGACCGCCACCTATTCCATAGATAAAGAAGCCTACGGCCTGGTAGCCAAAGTCAGGCTGGATAAAGAAAATGAAGACAACAATCAGGGAAAAGGCTATATCTTCGCCCTCCACACGCCAGAGGGCAAACTTCTGCCCGGCCACCAGGCCGGACTGGCCTTAGCCTATACTTCCTGGGGACAGCTGGTCGGCATCAACCAGGACCTCAATGAAGCTCTTCGTCTGACGGAAGCGGACTTCCTGGCCAATCCCGACATCAAGAAACATTTTGTCAACAGCTATCTGCGCCTGCTCCAGGCCACCAAGAAAGAAGGCTGGGAGCAGAAGTCCAAGGATTTTCTGGAGGAAATTTCCGCCCTGCCCGACCTGGACGACTCGACCCTGGTGACTCTGTATCGCTTTTTTGTCCAGACCGGAAACCAGGAAAAGGCCATGGCCATTGCCCAGCAGGCTCAGAAGAATCCCGGCGGTGAATTTTTCCAGATTCAGGCCTTGATGCAATTTCAAACCATCCAGGACCCGAAGGAAAGAATGAACTTTGTCAAGCAATTTCAAGAAACTTACCCCGACTCCAAGTACACCGAGTCCATAATCGGCATGATTACCCAGTCGTTGTTCCAGGAGAAAAAGCTGGAAGAAGCCAGTAGCTTCCTTCAAGATAACCGGCTGAAAGCCCAGCCCTATTATTTTTACGCCGTGGCCAACCAGGCCAGCCAGGAAGGTCAAACCCCTCTGGCCCTCAAAGCTCTCGACAACGGAATTTCTCTGATGACTGAACACCTTTCTGACCCGGACAAATACAAACCTGCCTATTATACCGAGGAGGAATGGCGGGAGGAGATGGAGACCAGCCTGAAGGCCATGATGCTCAGTCTGAAAGGAAACCTGCTCTGGAAGCAAGGCCAGCTCAACGAAGCTATCGGTTCGTTGCGCCAGGCTTATGAAGCCAGCAACGGCCAGCAGTCCGGCATCTCCATGGATTACGCCCGGGTTCTGCTGGAGAATAAAAATTTTGAGCCGGCTCTCCAGGTTCTGGAAGCCGCCGCCCGCAAGGGATTTACTGGTTCCGACATCATGGACCTGCTCAAACAGGCCTATGCCGGAGCCAGGGGCTCGGATAGCGGCTGGGATGAGTACCGCTCAGCCCTCGAGACCGGAGCCACCGAAGCCCTGCGCCAGGAGCTGAAGAAGAAGATGATTGAGCAACCGGCCCCGGCCTTTGAACTCAAAGACCTGGAAGGCAAGATCGTCAAGCTGTCGGATTACCGGGGGAAAGTGGTCATCCTGGACTTCTGGGCCACCTGGTGCGGTCCCTGCCTGGGTTCTTTCCCGGGCATGAAGAAGCTAGTCGAAGAATACCAGAAAGACCCGTCGGTGGCTTTTGTTTTCGTCAACACCTGGCAGGATGAAGCCAACAAGGAACAGGTGGTCAAAGAATTTCTGGAAAAGAATCAATATCCCTTCTATGTCCTGATGGATACCGAAGATAAAGTGGTAGCCGAATACGGCGTGTCGGGGATTCCCACTAAATTCGTCATCGACTCCAGCGGCCAGATCAGGTTCAAGAGTATCGGTTTTGAAGGCGACACCGAAAAAATGGTCAAAGAAGTCAAGCTGATGATCGACCTGGCCAGAGGGAAATAGCCGGAAACGGGATAAAAGGCTGATAGCAGAAGCTGGCTTTGAAAATTGTTTTTTTAAAAAAACAAAACCGGAAAAGTTTGAAAACTCCTGAAAGGTAATTAATTATCCTGACTGCCCGGAGCAGTCGGGGTTTGGAGAGCGGTGAAATGAGCGAACATAAAAAAAGAAAACTGGAAACCGAAATCATCCATGCCGGTTATCATCCGGACCCGGTCGCCCGTAGCGTCTCCCCGCCCATTTACCAGACCTCAACTTTTGCCTTTGAAAGCGCCGAACAGGGAGCGGCTCTTTTCGCCGGCCGGGAAAAGGGGTTTATTTACACCCGGCTGGGCAACCCGACCATCCTGGCTCTGGAGGAAGCGCTGGCCGCCCTGGAAAAGGGCTACGGAGCGCTGGCCACGGCCACCGGCATGGCCGCCGTTTCCACCATTTACCTGGCCTTCCTGGAGAAAGACGCTCACCTGATAGGCACCGCCGCCCTCTACGGACCCTCAAGAACCATCATCGAAACCGAATTCGTCCGCTTCGGAATCGAAGCCGACTTCATTGACACTTCCGATACGGCCGAGATTAAAAAGAGAATCAAAAAGAACACCAGGTTGCTGTTTATCGAAAGTCCGGCCAACCCGACCATGGCCATCACCGACCTCAAAGCCTGCGCCGAACTGGCCCGGGAGCATAATCTGCTGCTGGTGGTCGACAACACCTTTGCTTCCCCGGTCCTGCAGAATCCCCTTGAGCTCGGGGCCGACGTGGTCATGCACAGCCTGACCAAGTTTATTAACGGTCACAGCGACGTCGTGGGCGGGGCCATAATCAGCCGCAGCCAGGAACTTCATAAGAGGTTGCAGAAAGTTCTCAGGCTGCACGGCGGAACCATGGACCCCCATCAGGCCTGGCTGGTGTTGCGCGGCCTGAGAACCCTGCACCTCAGGGTGGAAAGGGCCCAGGAAAACGCTCAGAAAATCGCCGCCTGGCTGGAAGCCCGGCCCGAAGTGGCCTGGGTTAACTATCCCGGACTTAAAAGCCATCCGCAGCACGAGTTAGTAACAAGACAGATGGCCGGCCCGGGTTCTATGATTTCTTTCGGTTTGAAGGGCGGCTATGAAGCCGGGCTGAAAATGATAAATAGGGTAAAACTCTGCACCCTGGCCGTTTCGCTGGGCGGGATAGAAACCCTTATTCAGCACCCGGCCAGCATGACCCATGCTTCGGTCCCGCGGGAAGAAAAGGAAAAAGCGGGAATTACCGACGACCTGATAAGGCTTTCGGTCGGCTGCGAAAACGCAGAAGACCTGATCGAAGACCTGGAGCAGGCCCTGCGGGAGGGCTGACCTCTTTGACCCAGGTCCTGTGGCTCGTGGAATTTATTAACACTCATATAGAGCAGAAACTTTTTCAATTTTTGTCCGAAGGCTCAGGGTAATTTAGCTGCGAAAAAGGCGAGTGCGGCAAAATAATAAAGATGTAAAGGGCGGTTGGCGCTTTTTCTTCTATAGCCGGATTCTCTACGAACTTTCGGCCAATTCTCAGAACATTTTTTCAGCCCGGATCGACCTTTCGGACATTCTGCCCATCTAAGCCCCGGCTAATCCAGGCTTTTGCTCAGGACGGCCATCAACTCCCCTTCGGCCCGGATATAGACGCCGCTGGCTTCGGCTACCAGCCGGCCGTCCTCTCCGAGCAGCCGGCCCGAGGTGAAATAGGCCCGGCTCTTGTGCCCGGTCATCATGCCTTCCAGCCTCAATTTTTCTCCGACCAGGGCCGGTTTCTTGAACTCAACCGCCAGTCTGGAAGTTACCACCGGAATGCCTTCGGCCAGGACGGCCTTGGCCATGACCTCATCCAGGAGAGAAGATATTATGCCGCCATGCAGAAGGTCGCGGTAGCCTTCATGCTCCCGGCCGGGAGTGAATTCAGTCCAGGCCATTTTCCTTTCCCGGTCGAAATAAAAATCCAGCCTTAAACCGGTCGGGTTGTCCTGGCCGCAGATAAAACACCCCCGGTAGCTAATTATTTTTTCAGTCATCCGCCTCAAACTCCATGTAGCGCGGGCCGGACATAACCAGCCGGAGCTTCCGGGCCTGTGTTTCCTGGCCGAGGCTGATTTCAACCTGGTATTCGCCGGCGGCCACTCTTTCCTTCTGGCCTTCAGCCCTCAAGTCCCAGGTCAGGTCGTTAAGGCCGGCCTTAAGCTCCACAGCCGTCTCTTTGAGAACTTTTCCCGCGGCCGATTTGATGACCAGCCGGCCCGGGCCTCCGTCCTTTGAATACACCAGAATATGAGCGCTGATTTCGGCCGCCGGAGCCTCTCCCCTGCGGACAAAAGGCAGCTCGACTTCATCCGGCTCCAGAACATGAAGCGTTTTCCCCAGCACCTCGGACTTCAATTCCTGAATCTTCTTCAGCGGCAGCACGTAAACCCCGCGGCTGTGAGTGCCGATGAGCAGCTCTCTGTCGCGCGGGTGAATCTTCATATCATAGACCGGCAGCGTCGGCAGATTGGCCCGCAGGGAGTGCCAGGATTTTCCGCGGTCGAGACTGACGTAGGCCGTCAGGTCGGTTCCCAGATAAATAATATTCTCGCTCACCGTATCTTCCCGGATGACGTTGCAGCCCTCCTCCGGCAGGTTGCCCTTGATGGAAGTCCAGGTCTGTCCAAAATCTTCGGAAGCGAAGACATAGGTGCTGAAATCATCCTCGCGGTAACCGATCATCGTCAGGTAAACCCTCCCGGGCTGGAAGCGGCTGGCCTCAATTCTGGTCACCCATTTCCTGGGCAATCCGGCGGTTGCTTTTTCCCAGGAGCAGCCGCCGTTTCTGGTGACCCAGACGTTGCCGTCGTCTGTCCCGGCATAAATTACCTCCGGGGTGAAAGGCGATTCGGCCAGGGCGGTAATGGTGGCGAAGGGCACATCGCCGCCGGTATTCTTGCGGTCGGTCAGGTCGGGCGAAATTTCAATCCAGTTATCGCCGCGGTCGACCGATTTCAGCACTTTATTGGCCCCCAGCAGCAGGGTGAACGGATTATGCTTGGAAATCAGAAACGGAGTCAGCCAGTTGAAACGATAGGGAGCCTGAACTGTTTTTATCTGGGGTTTTATGGATTTAGTCTCCCGGGGGTTGTTCAGGTTCAGTCGGAACAGGCTTCCGAACTGGTACTCGGCATAGACGATTCCTTTTTCCTGCAGGCTGGGTTCGACAAACGCTCCGTCGCCCCCCAGAATCATCCTCCAGTCTTTGTCCCGCCGCCCGAAGACAAAATCCCGGGGACCCAGGTTAACGCCGTTGTCCTGGAGCCCGACATAGATGTTATAGGGGGTTTCCAGGTCAAAGCTGACCGTATAGCACTGGGCCAGCGGCAGGTTGGCAATTCTCTGGAAGGTCCGCCCGGCGTCATAGGACACGTTCAGTCCGCCGTCGTTTCCAATCCAGACTTCGCGCGGGTCGTTGGGGTTTATCCACAGGGCATGGTGGTCGGGATGGACATCGGCATAACCGTAACCGTAAGACCCGCCGGCTTCCGGAATTTCCTTAAAAGTTTGGCCGCCGTCGGTTGATTTCATCAGCGGCACGCCCAGCAGGTAGACCACATTTTCGTTTTCGGGCGAGACAAACATCTTGCCGAAGTAATAACCATAAGTATTGACAATCGAATTGGACAGGAAGCCTTCATGGGCTTTTTTCCAGGTCTGGCCCCCGTCATCGCTTCGGTAAAGCTCGGCCCCTTTAACCTGGGTGGTAAACAGGGCGGCGTTGGCCCCGCCCTGGAGGATATCGACCAGCTCGAGAAGAGTCAGTGTCTTTTTCTGCACGGCTTCTTTGACCGACCTGGAAGTAAACACCTGAGGAGCCCGGTTCTGCCGGAGCAGGGCTTCCAGCTTGCCGTCTTCAAGCTTCAGGAACTCCTGAACGGTCATCTTTTTCAGGGCCTCGACGGTCACCGCCCCCCTGACTTCTTCCCTGGCTTTCGGCTGGGTCCTGGGTTCCTGGTTATCGAGAAAAGCGTAGACCACCTTCGGATTGGAAGGACAGACCGCCAGTCCGATTCGGCCGACGAATTCATTCTGGGGAAAGCCGTTGACGATTTTCCGCCAGCTCCGGCCGCCGTCTTCAGTCTTATAAATGGCGCTTTCTTTTCCCGCCTCGGTCATGTTCCAGGCCTTCCGGATTCTTTCCCAGGAGGCGGCATATAAAACTTCGGGGTTGGTCGGGTCCATAACCAGGCTGATAACCCCGGTTCTGGGTGAGATGTATAGGACTTTCTGCCAGGTCCGGCCGCCGTCTTCAGTCTTGAAAACGCCGCGCTCTTCATTCTCGGTATAAAGATGGCCAATGGCCGCCACGTAGACAATGTCCGGATTTTCGGGATGAATGATCACTTCGGCAATATGATGGGTATCCGCCAGCCCCATATGCTGCCAGGTTCGACCGCCGTCGGTGGACTTAAAAACTCCGGTGCCGGCATAAGAAGAACGCGAAGAATTTTCTTCGCCGGTTCCAGCCCAGAGCAAGTTCGGGTCTTTCTCATAAACGGCCACGCTGCCAAAGCCCACCCAGGACTGGTCATCGAACAGCGGCCTCCAGGTGGTGCCGCTGTTTTCAGTCAGCCACAGACCGCCGCTGGCCGCGGCCACCAGGATCCGCCGCGGGTCGGAAGCATAGCCCTTTATCTCGCAGATTCGTCCGCCCATAAAGTAAGGGCCGAGATTCTGCCATTCAAAACTCCTGAACCAGGATTCCCGGGCCAGCTTCTGATGCTGTTCCCAGGAAATCAGCCTCTGCCGGGCCGGAGTCTGAGCCGGCGCCGGTCCGGCCAGAAAGACCAGCAGCAGAATCAATGAAGATAAAAATAAATACAGTTCGCTTCTGTTTCTTTTACTGCTTTTCATAATTACCTCCGGATAAGTTATCAAGACACAGATTTTACAAATTTATAACCTGTTGAGGCAACTGATATTTTGACTTGACCCGGTTGCCAACCTTTCCGGCCGGTGGTAAATTATCTGCTTATCCGGTGAAAGAGAAATAGAAGATGAAAAAAAGAATTTTGCTGTCCGCTTCCCTGTTTCATGCTCTGACCGACGCCGCCACCATTGTCACTCCGACCATATTTCCGATACTTTACGGTCAGGCTTTTCTGATAAAAAAATATTCCCAGATCGGATTGCTGTCCAACCTGGGCCTCATCACCACCATCCTCATCCAGTTCTGGGTGGTAGCGCTGTCATTTAAGCACGAATACCGCTGGCTGATGCTGGCCAGCGGCCTGGGCATCTGCCTGGCCAATTTTCTTATTCCCATCTCACCCTCCTTCGCCGTCCTGATGCTTCTATTTGTCCTGCTCAGGGCCTTCACCAGCTTCTATCATCCGATTGTTATTGCCTGGATTTCCAGGTCCAGGGCCGGCCTGGGCCGGGAGCTGGATGACGCCATGGGCATTCAGAGCGGTTCGGGAAACCTGGGGGTGCTTCTGGCTTTCATTACCACCGGTTATTTAGCACAGCATTCCGGCTGGAAGGCTCCTCTTTTTGCCTGGGCTGCGGTCGGACTGTTGATAACCGCAGTCGGAGTCATGGTTATCAACGGAGTCTCCTCCAGACAGTCAGCCAGGCCCGACCTTTCGGCCCGGAACTGGCTTCAGGTGCTCAGGAAAGTGAGTCATTTGCTTCCGGGATTTTTCTTCGGCGGCATGGGCTGGTCGGTGACCGTATACTACGCCCCTTCGCTGCTGCACAACAGCTTCAACATCCCCATGGGCCGGACCGGTGTTTACCTGGCCCTGTGGATAGGATTGGGGACGGTAACCGGATATCTTTACGGCTTCTGGAGCCGGCAATTCGGCCGGAAGAAAGTCTTCCTGACCAGCCTGGCCGGAGCCACCGCCTGCCTGATGGTTATCGGCCTGTCCCTGAACCAAACGTTGTCGGTAATCGCCCTGCTCCTGTTCGGCGGCTTCCTGCTGATGACCTATCCCTCGCTGCATACCTTTGTGGGCTCGACCGTCAGGGACGAGGACCAGACCCAGGCCTTCAGCTGGATTTCCAACATCCAGCTGGTTTCGGGAGCGGTCATCAGCCTGGTCTCGGGATTCCTTTCCGACCTGCTCAGCATCCGCTTCCCCTTCATCCTGGCCGGTTTTCTTTCCCTGGCTGTTTTTCTTTTTTATCTGCCCAAGGACGACCGCTACTTTGGCGCCCGGGAAGTTGAGTTATCGGGCCAACGGCCGCAACTGCCTTCGGTTTGATTCCTCTCTGCCCGCTTCTTAAGACAACCGCTTGAATCCGGCGCGGTTAAAGGCTAAAGTAGAAGTATCAGCCGCCAAGGAAAGGAACATGAGCGACTTCAAAAAAAGAAAATTCCGATTTATCGTCAGCTGGTTTCTGCCGGTTCTGAGCCTGCTGTGCTCTGCCCTGACCCTTCAGGCTCAATTGACCGAAGACGAAAAGAATACCATCGAAGTGGTCAAAAAAGCCCAGAACTCGGTGGTCTTTATCACCAACATTCAACTGGTCCGAGACTTTTTCTCCTGGACGGAAGAAGCCGTTCCCAGGGGCAGCGGCTCAGGATTTATCTGGGATGACCGCGGCCATATCATCACCAATTATCACGTGATTGAGGACGGGGATCTTTTCAACGTCACTCTGCCCAATCAGGAGGAAAGACAGGCCAAGCTGGTGGGCAAAGAACCGAATAAAGACATCGCCGTGCTGAAAATAGAAGGCAGCCTGAAGGGACTGTTTCCCATTAAGGTTGGGACCTCGGGCAACCTGCAGGTCGGCCAGAAAGTAATCGCCATCGGCAATCCCTTCGGGTTTGACCACACGGTCACCAGCGGAATAGTCAGCGCCCTCGGCCGGAGCATGCTCGGGGCCGGCGGGGTAACCATCCGGGACATGATTCAAACCGACGCCGCCATCAATCCGGGGAACTCCGGCGGTCCGTTGTTGAATTCGGCCGGCGAGCTCATCGGCATGAACACCATGATTGTCTCGCCCTCCCGCTCCTCGTCCGGGATCGGCTTTGCCATCCCGGTCGACACCATCAAAAAGATTGTGCCCCAGATCATCCAGTACGGGCGAGTGATGAGGCCCGGTCTGGGTCTGACCCTGCTTGCAGACCGCTACGGGCAGCGCCTGGGAATCCAGGGTGTGGTGGTCTATGACGTCCCGGCAGATTCCGAAGCCTACCATAAAGGATTGCGCGGGCTGACCAGGAGCCGGCTGGGCCGTCTGGTAATCCAGGATGTAATCAAAGAAATTGACGGCAAGAAAGTGCGTTCCTACGACGACCTGTATAATCTGCTTGACAACTATAAAATCGGAGACCGGGTTACCCTGACCGTCGAAAGGGATGGAAAAACCAGGAAGGTGGAATTAACGCTGGTTCGGGTGGACTGAGGATTTCGGGCGCCGAAAAGATTGCCGGCTGGATTTGGTCATTCCACTTTGGCGGCCCGGACTTCGTAGTCTTCCTGCCAGAGAATCAGGCCGGTCACCCGCCCCTGCTCGTCCAGGTTGAACTTTATCCTGATAAAGGGGTCCATCGAGAAAAATATGGTCTGGGTTTCCACATAAAATTTGGTAGCCGCCTGGCCGGTCGGATGAACGATTAAATAATAATCCTGGTAATCTACTTCCAGGAAATAGCTTTCGTTCACCCGGTAGCGGCCGGTGTATTTCCGGTAAACTTCGGGCGGCAGGCGGAAAAGGGTCTTCTCCTCCGGTTGGTAATCGGGCCAGCCATAAATCACCGCCAGCCCGCGCAGGATTTCTTCGGTCAACACCCCGCCGTTGTCGCTGTTGGTCATGACCACCGCTCCCTGGCCCAGAGCCGGATAGATTAGCACGGCCGTCCTGAAGCCCCTGGTTTTTCCCTTCAGGAAAAGCTTAAATTTCTCGTGCTCGCCTTCCAGCCTGAAGCCATAGCCGCTGCCGGCCGCCTGGGGCGAAAGCATCCTTCTGGCCAGCTGCGGAGAAATCAGGCCTCCGGTCTTGCCCCGGGCACAATCCATAAGCTCTATGACCAGACGCAGGTATTCTTCCGGCGTTGACCACAGCCCGCGGGCCGCCTGTTCCGGATAACGGTACCAGCCTCCGTCGATCTCTTCTCCATCCCTCAGATGACCGTAAGCCAAGTCCTCAACCTGCGGACTTCCAAAAAAAGTATTCTTCAGGCCGAGCCTTTCTATGACCTCTTCCCTGGCCAGCTGCGGCCAGTTTTTTCCCGTCCGGTCCGTAAGATATTGTTCCAGGAGCACATAATTGAAATCAGAAAAGCGGACCGGTATTTCCGGGTCGTAACCCCGGTAGCTGTGATAGTTTCTGGCCGGCTCCTGACCGCGCAGTATGGCCGTCAGGTCGGGCAGAGGGGTCGCCCCGGAGTAACCTTCCGAGCTCCAGGGGTAGAAACCGGCATTATGACAGAGCAGGTTATGCAAAGAAAAGGAAATTCTTTCCGACGGTCTGTATCTCCGCTCGGAAAAGGCTATATCCGTATAATATTCGCCCAGGTCGACATCCAGACCGGTCAGCCCCTCTTCCACCAGGCGCAGGGCTACCGCGGCTGAAACCGGCTGGCTCAGGTCGCCTGCCTGGAAAACTGTCCCGGCGGTCAGCGGCCGATACTGAACCACATCCTTATAGCCATAAGTCCGGCTCCACTCCAGCCGGTACCTGTCCATAACAGCCAGGCTGACTCCGGGCACCTTGTAGAAGGACATGCGGTCGGCCAGTCTCATTTTTTCCGGCCTCTGACCCTTTAAGTAAATCGGGCGCAGCAGGCCCTTCTCCAGTGATTTAATCCGGCCTCTGGTCAGGGATTCAGGCGTCTGACAGGAAGTGATGATAAAAAACAACAGAGCCATCAGGCCGGCTCCGACAAGCGATAAAATTATCACCCGCCTTTTATCGGTTCCTATTTTCATCTTTTTTTCCTTTAACCCGGAAAATAGAACCTCATTAAAATGAACCGCCGGAAAATTGAGCGGTTACATCTTCCAGGTTCCGGCCACTATCAGGTTGGTTCCGGTAATCTTGCCGGCTTTCTCCGAGGCCAGGAAAGCTACCGCTTCGGCCACGTCTTCGGCCCGCCCGAGCTGGCCTTCTTTAACTTTCAGTGAAGGGGGTATTTCACCGCCCTCAATCAGACCGGGCGAGACCATGTTTACGGTTATATTGTTCTCCGCTTCGGCCACGGCCGCCGTCCTGGTCAGGATCAGAAGTCCGGTCTTGGCCACGGCATAAGGAGTTACTCCGGGAAAGGAGCCCAGATGTTCAACCAGGTGAAAGCCGATGTTGATTACCCGACCCCACTTTTTTTCTCTCATCCCGGGGAGGGCATGCTTCAAGCAAAAATAAGAACTCTCCAGATTGGAGCGGAAAATATCTTCCCAGTCGTTGCGGTCAAGCTGATCCCAGGGCCTGGTGCGGATCGCTCCGGGGATGTTGACCAGGGCATCCAGCCGGCCGAAACCGGCCTGAACCCGGCGGATAAGGTCGGCCGCGCCTTCTTCGCTGCTCAGGTCAGCTTGAAAGATTTCAGCCCGCCGGCCGGACTTTTCGATTTCCTGCCTCAGGGCTTCGGCTTTTTCCCGGTTCCGGAAATAATGCAGGGCCAGCAGGTTAAAGTCGGCCGCCAGGCGACGGACAACGGCCGGGCCCAGATGGCCGGTGCTGCCGGTGACCAGGACAACCTTTTCCGTCATCATTTCCTTTTATTAATTTATCTATCAAAATCAAATTTTTATTTAAGAGGTCCGGTGACCTTTTCCACCGCGGACAGGATTTCCCCGCTCTGAACCACTTCTTTCATCCGGTTGATGTCGGAATAGAGCGGCCGGTCCTCGTCCATGAAATCAACATATTTTCTGACAACCTCATAGGCGGCCTGAACGGCCGGGCCGGGCTTTAACGGCTTGCGGAAATCTATAGCCTGGGCAGCGGCGATAAATTCTATGGCCAGGACGGCCTGAGCATTATCCAGAATTTGCCTGGTCTTGAGTGCCGTGGTCATGCCCATGCTGACGAAATCTTCCTGGTCGGCTGCGGCCGGTATCGAGCCGGTGGCTGCCGGATGCGACAGCACCCGGTTTTCGCAGACCAGGGCTCCGGCCGTGTACTGGCTGAGCATCAGGCCGGAGAACATTCCGGCCCCGCGGGTCAGAAAAGCCGGCAGCCCGACGCTGAGATGCGGATTCATCAACCGGTTGACCCGACGCTCGGACAGGACACAGACGGTGGTTATGGCCGTTCCCAGAAGCTCCAGCGCAAATGCCTGCGGCACTCCCTGAAAGTTGGCACCGGTCAGAACCAGGTCTTCATCGGGAAAGAAGATCGGATTGTCGGCCGCCCCCTTGAGTTCCACTTCTATCATGTATCTGGCCCAGGCCCAGGCATCTCTGGCCGCGCCCACCACCTGCGGGGTGCTGCGCAGGCTGTAGGCGTCCTGAACCTTTTTGCCCGGCTGCTTCAGCAGCTCGCTGCCCTCGGTAATTCTTCTTATGTTCTCGGCCGAGGTTAGAGCTCCGGGATAGCCGCGCACCTTATGCACCCGTTCGTCATAGGCTTTCATGTTGGCGTTCAGGACCTCCAGAGTCATGGCGGCCACAATTTCCGAATTCTTGATCCAGCGCAGGGCATCGTGGACTTCCAGAGCCCCCAGACCGGTTATGACGTTGGAGCCGTTAATGGTGGCCAGCCCATCCCTGGCCTGAAAAACTAAGGGCTTAAGTCCGGCTCTTTCCAGTGCTTCTCTGGCCGGCAGTCTCTCCCCGCGGTAATAAGCCTCGCCTTCCCCCATCAGCACCAGGGCAATCTGGGACATCGGCGACAGGTCGCCGCAGGCTCCCACCGAACCTTTCTCGCAGACCACCGGAGTTACTCCCCGGTTGAGGAGTTCGACCAGCAGCTCAACCACTTCCAGCCGCAAGCCCGAGTGGCCGTGGCAGTGGCAGCTGATTCTGGACAGCATGGCCGCTCGGACAACTTCGACCGGCAACGGCTGCCCGTAGCCGGCGGCGTGACTGTAAATGATGTACTTCTGAAATTTCTCCACCTGTTCCGGGGTCAGGACAACGTTGGCCAGTTCTCCGATTCCGGTATTGACCCCGTACATAATTTCGTTTTTCTGGATTTTATCTTCCAGCAGGGCCCGGCACTTCTTAATCCGGGCCTTAGCTTCCGGATGAAGCTCGACCGGTTGATTTTCTCTGGCTACCTTGACCACCTGGTCGACGGTCAGATGCCCATCAACTACGATGCTCATCAAATCCTCCTGTTTTCTGGCAATCATGGACAGATATAAAATTTATAAGAAGTCGTCCCTAAAGGCAAGACCGAAAAGAATTTTCTGGCCTTTATTGACATCCAACCCCGGTCAGGATATAAGATTTTATTCTTAATCCCAACAGAATATGAGGAGCTAAGATGACCCCTGAGACAGAGACCATACTGGTCACCGGCGCTTCAGGCCAGATTGGTTCCGAACTGGTGCCTGCCCTGAGGAAGCTCTATGGAGAGGAGAGAGTAATAGCCACCGACGTTACCCGGCCCTCTCCGGCCCTGGAAAATTCAGGACCTTTTGACAGGCTGGACGTAACCAGCCGCCCGGAAATCAGCCGGCTGGTTCAGAAATACCGGGTCAAGGTTATCTACCACCTGGCGGCCATCCTCTCGGCCACCGGGGAAAAGTTTCCCCAGAAGGCCTGGGAAGTCAATATCAACGGCCTCTATAACATCCTGGAAGCTTCCCGGGAGCTCGGGGTCGGACAGGTTTTCTGCCCCAGTTCCATCGCCGTTTTCGGCCCGGCCACGCCCCGGCTCAACACTCCGCAGGACACCATTCTCAGCCCCACCACCATTTACGGCGTGACCAAGGTGGCCGGTGAACACCTCTGCGATTATTACGTTAAGAAGTACAACCTGGACGTCCGTGGCTGCCGCTTCCCCGGCATCATCAGCAACGAGACTTTGCCCGGAGGCGGGACAACCGACTATGCCGTGGCCATTTTTTATGAAGCCGTCGTCAACCGCCGATATACCTGTTTCCTCAGACCGGAAACCAGGCTGCCGATGATGTACATGCCGGATTGCCTGAAGTCCATAATCGACCTGATGAGCGCCGACTTTTCCCGGCTGAAGCACCATTCCAACTTCAACCTCACCGCCATGTCCTTCTCGGCCGCCGAGCTGGCGGCTGAAATCAAAAAGCACCTGCCGGACTTTGAAGTGGAATACCGGCCTGATTTCCGCCAGGCCATCGCCGACAGCTGGCCCGAATCCATCGACGACCGGGCAGCCCGGGAAGAGTGGGGCTGGAGGCCCGATTATGACCTGGCCGCGATGACGGCCGACATGCTCCGGGTGCTGGGGGAAAAACACCGCCAGGGCAAACTGAAATACCCTTAAAATCTTCTCTGAAATAAATGGAAGAAAAGCGGCAGAGAAGCGTCAAAAAAAATAGGAGGACAAAAATGAAGAAAGTCTGCCTTCTTTTCCTGATTCTGGCCGCCAGCGGCCTGCTGGCCCTGGCTGCCCAGGTCAACGTGACCGGAGACTGGACCTTCACCATCACCACTCCCCGCGGCGAAAGAACCAGCGATATCAAGTTCGTCCAGGAAGGTGAAAAGCTGACCGTGACCATGCAGGGCATGCGCGGCGGTGAAATCACCGGTGAAGGAACGGTTAAAGGCGAGGCCATCGAATGGTCGATCACCAGAGAGGGGCCTCAGGGTTCATTCACCATGACCTACAAGGGCAAGATCCAGGATGCCAATACCATCACCGGCGAAGTGGAGATGGGCAATTTCGGCACCGCCACCTGGAAAGCCGTCAGAAAGACCGGCTGAGAGCAAAAGAGATCGACTTCGGGGGAAATGCCGGCCGGCATTTCCCCCCTTTTTTTTGAAGGGAAATCCCCGCTCAAAGCACCCGCCTAAAATTTCATGGAAAAAGCGACGCTGTTTCCATGGCCAATATAATAATTGCAATCCGATGAGGCAACGATGATTTCCTCTGCAGGGAAGGAGGGTCACCGGCCGAAACGGATGGGGTGAAAACAGGCAGGTCTGAGCCGCGGCGGACTCAATCCCGTTACCGGACAGCCCTGATACTTAGAAAATTACAGAATCCTTTGAAAAATTGCCGGAAATATAAAAAAATATTTTCGTATTAAAAGTATGCGCGCGGGGAGGAAAAATGACAGCCGTCTTCAAAACTAAAGTCAACTGGTCGCTCAAGGTATTCTTAACCATGATGCCGGTTATGGTTATCAGCCTCTTTGTCTTTGCTTTTACTGAAGCGGAAACATCGGCTACAAAAAATTTGAGGCCGGTCACCACCTACTCCATCGTCGCTTTTGACAAAGAAACCGGACAGCTGGGAGTGGCTGTCCAGTCCCACTGGTTCTCGGTGGGCAGCATCGTCAGCTGGGCGCAGTCGGGAGTGGGCGCGGTAGCCACCCAGTCTTTTGTCGACCCGGCCTACGGGGCCCTGGGACTGGAATTGATGCGAGCCGGAAAAACGGCTGAGGAGGCGCTGAACGGGCTGCTCAAGGCGGACCGGACTCCCGAAGTCAGACAGGTGGCCATGGTCGATGCCTCAGGGCGGGTGGCCGTCCATACGGGGAAAAATTGCCTGGCCGAAGCCGGCCATTTTAAGGGCGACGGCTTTTCCTGCCAGGCCAACATGATGCTAAAAACCACCGTCTGGGAAGCTATGGCCAGGGCCTATCAGACGACCCGGGGAGAACTGGTGGACAGGCTGCTGGCCGCTCTTGAAGCGGCGGAAAACGAGGGCGGCGACATCCGGGGCAGGCAATCGGCCGCCATTCTGGTAGTCAGCGGCCAAAGCTCCGGCGTCTGGTGGAAAGACCGGGTCTACGACCTGCGGATTGAAGACCACCCGGAACCGATCAAAGAAATGAAAAGGCTGGTGCTGATTGCCAAGGCCTACAACCACATGAACCGGGGAGACGAGCTGCTGACTGAAAACAAGGTTGAAGAAGCGATGAAAGAATACAGCCTGGCCATGGAACTTTACAGCGGCAACCCGGAAATGATCTTCTGGCCGGCGGTAACCATGGCTTCGACCGGGCGGGTGGAAGAGAGCCTGCCGCTGTTTAAAAAAGTCTTTGCCCTCGACCCCAACTGGGCCCTGTTGCTGCAGCGGCTGCCGGCGGCCGGCCAGTTCCCGAAGGATAAAAAGCTGCTTAAAAAAATCCTGGAACAGGCACCGAAAAAATAAGCTGCCGGGCAGAAGAAGAATTTAAGCCGGAAGCGATCGACCCCGTTTCGGCCGGCCGGGAATTTTTGACCCGATTTTCCCGGTTTCTATTTCTGGTTTCCCAGCGCTTTCTGGAAAAAAGCCGGCCGGGCAAAGCTGGCCAGGAAGATTTCCTGGTTGAAATACTTCAGGCCGTCCGGAATTCTCAGTTTCTTAATCTTCAGCGGGTCAATTCTGTCGGACAGAAAATTATAGCACCAGGTCCCGACCGGGTAGGTCGGAACCGGGGCCGTATAAAAGCGGGCCACTTTGAACATCCTCTTCAGGAATCGAGCTTTTTGCTCGTGTTCCCTTAAATGAAGAAGCTGGGAGCCGGCCTGGGCCACGATCAGACCGCCAGGCTTCAACACCTTTTTCAGCTTGAGATAAAAATCGCGGGCGTGAAGGATGGCCGAAGGGCCAACCGGGTCGGAGGAGTCAACGATGATGGCTTCAAAGCGCTCCCTGGTTTTCTGGATAAAATCAAAGCCGTCGGCGATGGCCAGCTCGGCCCTGGGGTCGGACAGGGCCCGGTCGAGCCAGGGAAAGTATTTCTCGCAGGCCCGGATTACTTCCTGGTCTATTTCCACCAGCCAGGCTTTCTTGACCGGGTGTTTCAGAACTTCCCGCAGGGCGCCGCCGTCGCCTCCGCCGATGATCAGAACCTTCTCCGGGTGCGGCAGGCAGGCCAGAGCCGGATGAACCAGCATTTCGTGATAGAAAAATTCATCTCGCTCGGTGGTCTGGACCAGACCGTCCAGGAACAGCACCCGGCCGTAAAAATCATTTTCGATGATTTCTATCTTCTGAAAAGCCGATTTTTTTTCATACAGGACCTTCTTGACCTTGAAGAACAGTCCCGATGAAGTCGTCTGAAACTCGCGGGCTTCTTTTTGGTCAGGTGAGAGAGCCGTATTTTTCACTTTTTCCTCCAGGAAAGTCGGTGAATTTAAGCTGTATTTTAGGGAAGATATAACTTTAAGTCAATTTACAGGAAATACTTGAGCAAAATCAGCAAGGCCAGGCCCAGGCGATAGACAACAAAGGGAGCCAGGTTTCTGGTCTTGAGAAACGACAGCAGGAAACCGATCGACAGAAAACCGAACAGGGCCGAGGACAGGAAACCGGCGATAAAGGGTCCGTCGATGGCCGACAGAGCCATTTTCGGCAGCTCCAGCAGGGCCGCCCCGACAATCACCGGAGTGGCCAGCAGAAAGGAAAACCTGGCCGCCGCCTGACGGCGGTAGCCCAGGAAAAGAGCCATCATTATAGTCATTCCCGAGCGAGAGGCTCCAGGAATTATGGCCAGGCTCTGGGCCAGGCCGATCAGCAGAACTTCAATTAGGCTCAGTTCTTCCAGCCCTTTTTTATTTCTGGCCAGACGGTCGGATAAGAAGATGAAAAGGGAGAAGAAAATCAGACTTCCGGCTATTACCTGCGGTTCCCGGAAGACGGTTTCGGCTTTCTCTTCCAGGAAATACCCGGCCAGGGCTCCGGGTATGGTGGCCAGCAGCAGATACCACAGAAAACGTCCCTCCGGTCCTTTTTTCCCGGTCAGGCCGTCACCTATTATTTTTATCCAGTCCTTCCAGAAATAAGCCCCAATGGCCAGCAGGGTTCCCAGGTGGAGCATGACGTCATACCGCAATCCCTGATAGTTCCAGTTGAAAAAATAGGGACCGATTACCAGATGGGCCGAACTGGAAATGGGCAGAAACTCTCCCAGACCCTGAAGAAAACCGAGCACCAGCGCCTGAAAATAATTCATCCGGCAGCCTCTTACCTGTCAGCCTTAATCAGACGGCGAACCAATCTTCTACAACGGATCAGGGCTGTTGTCAACCCGGGGTCGGGCGGAAGAAACTTTTTCAGTGGATTTTTTCTATCTTAACGTTCTTATAGTAGTGACTGATGATTTCCTTGTAACCGGCACCGGCCAGGGCCATCCCGTAAGCTCCGACCTGGCATAAGCCGACTCCGTGACCCCAGCCGCGGCCGCTGAACACGAAATGCGACAGCCGGCCGGAGTGGTCATACTCGCGGTCGATGGAAAAAAGCGTATCCTTCAGGTTCAGCGCCCAGCGCACCCGCAGGCCCTGCACCACCGCCGTGCCTTTCTCGCCGATAATTTGCAGTTCAATTGCCCGGTTTGATTTTCCCCGCTGGAGAACCTTGAGGTCGGCCAGCGACCCGACCTGGGGATAGGATTTGAGAATACTCTTTTCCAGTTCCTCCCGGGACACCCTGACGTTCCAGCGGTTATAGCGGGAATTGCGGTCCAGCAGGTTGGTATCGGGCGGATAGATGACTTCCAGCAACTTCACCTGGCCGTCAGCTTCAATCCACCTGATTTTTTCGCCGCCCAGAAGAATCAGCGACCTGGCCGGAAAAGCCCCTTCTTCCAGACTTCTCAGCAGGAAGCTGTCGGCCGGCCAGGGCAGCAACCGATGGTTGTTGTCCTCCATAACCTCCAGCTGGTCTCCTTTTTTCCCCAGGAAAGTGCCCTGGTGATAGAGGTCATCCAGCCAGCTCAGCGATTTTTTCAGGATAAAGGCCAGCTCGGCCCTGGTCACCGGTCGGAACAGGTTATCGTCGCGCAGGTAGCTGGGATATATCCCCGATTGCAGCAGGTAGGCCAGAGCTTTTCGGTCAGCCTCTTTCAGTTCTTTACTCCGTTGCTGTCCTTTTAGCAAGAAATCAACTTCTGCCGGCAGGAGCAGCAAATCCGTCTTGTCCTGCCAGCCGAAGAACTCAACCAGACCGTGAGCCAGCTCCACAAAGTTGACCTGGGACAATTTTCCCAGACCGGGGCCGGTCGCCGGATTATTGATTTGCTTAAATTCATTGAGCCGGTGGAGCGAGTCGGCAGCTTCTTCTCCCGATACCGGCTGGTCAAAATAGTCAGCCGGGCTGTGGTGAGAAATTATTCCGGTCGCCAGCAAAGGAAAGACTTCGCCCAGAACATCCCGCTCTTTTATCCTGATTCCGGGATAGGCGCGAGAGGTTTCCAGTCGCCATTCCGGCTGTTTCTCGTAGCTGCAGTTTACGCCCTTCAGGTAGGGAACCGGACGCCCGGAAAAGATCTTTTCGGCATCCTCGGTCATCCCGCCGCAGGTGCTGGTGTAAAGGGCGTTGATAAGTTCATTTTTATAGGTGATGACTTCGCCGGCGGTTTCCTCCACCGCCCGGTTGCTCAGCGGATGCTCGGCCGACAGGCCGCCGTAGACCTGGGAGCTCTGGGTATCGGTCAGGTCAAAACCAAGCGCGCTGTGACGACCGAGATTCTTCAGGGCATAAGTCCTGGCGGCTACGGCCTGGGCTTTGAGGGCCTCCAGAGCGTTGAAGGTTCCGGGAGACATCTCCAGCGGGACCACGCCTTTCAGGTAATCTTCGAGGTTCAAAATATTGATCAAGGCCAGCCCGCGGCCGGTATTTTTTAGCTGGAAAATACCACGATAGCTGCGGTCATTAAGCTTGAGAAAACTTTCGGGAAAGGCCGGAATGAAGTACAGGTCGGACTCTTTATTGAAGAATTGGAGCTTATGGTCCACCTGCAGCCAGATGTTTCCGGGCTCGGGCAGGCTGACAATCTCCCTGATAATCCAGACGTCACGATAGCCCAGAGTTTCCAGTTGCCGGATTGATTCCAGGGCCTGTCCCCTGGTCAGGAACTCGCCGTATTTAAGCTGGTAAAGTTTTGTTCCCGCCTCCACCTTTTCCTCGACCAGGACCTGACCGGGCAACTTCTGGCTCAGTTCGGCGGCCAGGAGCTCAGCTTCCTGGTAGTCGCTGGTCTGGGTTATCAGCAGGACAAATTTTTCCGTCAGCTTTTCTTTTTCGACCTTGATGACCACTTCCTCGGCGTCATCGGCCAGCAGCCGGTATTCACGGCCGATTTCATAAATTTTCATGCCGGAAGAAGAGCTGATCGCAGCCTGCTTCATCCCGACCATCAGTCCCACCCTGACCACCGGTTGTGGTATCACATAACCCTGGAAAAAATTGCTTTCCCGGCCGAACTCAGGCGGTTTGCCGGCAATAAAAAACAGGGCCAGAAATGTGGCCATAAAATATTTCAAAGCTCTTATTTTCTTCATTTTGAGCCTGTTTATCCTTTTATTGTTATCTCAGGCCGGTCAACTCCGGCAGACAACCGTCTGGCCTTCTTCCGGCAGAGACTCTCCGGTCAGCCCGCAGGACTCGATGGCGCCAGCAATAATTCCGGAGCCACGGGACATGGCTAAATGACAGGTGTGGGAGGACGAAAACCGAAAATTATTATCTGAAATGACCGCTATATAGTCTACCATTTTCAATCTATACAATATATTGTGTTCCCTCTCTTCTAATTTAGGCCTGAGAACCGGTTGTGTCAAGACTTTTCTGAAGGTTTCCGGTCCTTAGCCGCCACCGCCAGATCCGCTTCCAATCCGGCATATATTATAACAGAAAAAGGCCTGGATTTATACAGGCAGAAAGCTTTTGTCCGGGGCAGTAAGTTATTTATTATTAATAATATATGAAAATATTTTCATGTTTCAGCCGGCCTTCACTACCCCCGTTCCGCCATTCACCGGCAGGACCGGAACAGATGGGGCTCATAATTATCTGGCCGGAGCCAACCTGAGGACGGCTCCCCCGCCCGGAGCCAGTTTTAATTTTATCGTCTCGGCTGAACTGAGTTTCAGGCTCTGGCGGCTGAAATCTGAGGCAAAACGTCCGGCGTTAGCTCCGTCCGCCCAGAGGGCAACTTCCCAGAGTTTTCCCGGTTCCAGAAAATCAAGCTTCAGCTCGAATTCCCTCGGAGTCCAGTCAGTCATTGCCCCCAGATACCAGCTATCTCCGCTCTTTCTGGCCACAACCGCATAGTCGCCTATTTTGGCTTCCAGAACTCTGGTTTCATCCCAGACCGTAGGCACCCCGGCCAGAAAATCCATGACTTCCGGCTCCCGGAGATAGGCGGAGGGTGAATCGCACAGCATCTGGAGTGGAGACTCATAGACGACGTACATGGCCAGCTGGTGACACCTGGTCCCCTGGCTCATGGGGACATCGAAAACAGCCCGGAACTGCTTTTCCTGGGCATTGCGCATGGCCCCCGGCGTGAAATCCATCGGCCCGGCCAGCATCCTGAGGAATGGCAGCATCAGGTCATGGTCGGGGGTAACCTGGGCGCTCCACTTGCTGTATTCCAGGCCGAGCACCCCTTCTTTGGTCAGGATGTTGGGGAAAGCCCGTCTCAATCCGACCGGTTTATGGGCCCCGTGGAAATCGACCACCAGGCGCCGGCGGGCAGCCGCGGCCGCGCACCGGCGGTAAAAATTGACCATTTTCTGGTCATCCCGGTCCATGAAATCGACCTTTATCCCCTTCACTCCTAATTTCTGGAAATAATCCAGCGCCCGGTCCATCTGCCGGTCGAGGGTCAGCCAGACGCACCACAGAATCAGACCGACATTTTTTTGCTGGCCATACCGGACCAGCTCTTCCAGGTTGACCTCCGGATTGATTTTGAACAGGTCGGCCGGGTCAGACCAGCCCTCGTCCAGAATAATGTACTCTATTCCGAATTTCGAGGCAAAATCTATATAATATTTATAGGTTTCCGTATTAATTCCGGCCTTGAAATCAACTCCATAGATATTATTGGCATTCCACCAGTCCCAGGCGACTTTGCCCGGCTTGATCCAGGAAGTGTCTCTGAGCTCCAGCTCGGGAGAAAGGCGGTAGACTATATCGGTGCTGATCAGGTCGGCATCCTTTTCGGCCAGGACGATCAGGCGCCAGGGGAACTGTCGGCCGCCCCTGGTTTCGGCGATGTAATCGGCCGCTCTGACCACTTCCAGCTCCCGGTCGCTCTTTTCCCGCAGTTTTTCTTCCAGAGGATAGGGAGCAAATTTGCCCATCAATCCCGGCTGGCCCTGGTCGCTTCCAGACAGGAACATACCGGGGTAATCATCCACCGCCACATCGGTGATGGCCACTTTTGGCCCGTCGGGAATTTCAACCACCACCGGGGCGAAACTTAAACGTTCCGGACCGATGTCTTTGAGCGGCAGATAACTGTAATTGCTTTCGAAAGAGGTGTGAAAACTTCTGGTAAAAGGAATATAAACCTGATAATTGTCGGGAAAATTGAACCTGGCCTCCTCGGCCCGGACTTTGATCGGCACCCGGTAGCCGGTATAGAAACGGTAGGCTACACCGTCGTTATACACTCTGAAAATCAGGCCAAAATTCCCCCGGAACTTGAGGTTGGCTTCATTGTATCTATCAATTATCACTGCCCGCTTTTCCCTGACCGGCGGGTTAATGACCGCATCTCCTTTGTTCCTGGTTGTGTTTTCCAGAACCGGCCTTCTGCCCAGCACCACATTGTCGTTAATGGTCATCGAGACCGGGGACGGAGCCAGAATCTGTTTGCCCTGAAAATAAACCGAATAAGAAATCTGGGTTCCCAGTTCGATTTTCACCTCAACCCGGTTATCAGGAGAACTGACTGTGACTCCGGAAGCGGCCTTTCCCTGCCCTAATAACCAGGTTGAATAGGCGGTCCAGCCCAGCAAGAGGCCGACCGTTATTAATAAACGAATGAAGACATTCATTTTCATAAGACCTCCTTGAAATAAGCCTGCCGGCCATATTTTTGGAACCGGTTCTGTTGAGAGAATATTAGTCGACCGGAGACCATAAAAATCATCATTACCTTTGTTTATTATCTCCAGCCCCGGCAATAAATACAAATAGAAATTTGATTTGAGCTTTTCCGGCTCCGGCTCCGATCCCGATTTATCATGATAATCGCCGCACAATTTTCTTATACCCCGGCTGAGGAATAAATGATAAAATTCAGGCCGATGAGGGCAAAAATGCGAAGGAAATTATGTTTATTTCTTTTGATTTTTTTGGGACTGCTGACGGTCACGGCGGCGGCCGACGATTTCAGCCTTTCGAGCCTTTACCGGCCGGGGAAAACCCTCCTGGATGAAGACGGAGACGGCCGGAGCGATAAAATCGCCCTGTCGATAATCATCCCCGACCAGCCGCTGGCTGAAGAAATAGCCCTGGCAGCCGACCTGACCGCCAGAATTAACCTGGAGAGCCTGGCCCTGGACTTCGGCCTGGTTTACAGAGAATCTGAAATCAAGGATTTTTCACATCTTAAGAATCCGGTGTTGATCGGTTCCAGACTGAAGCTGGCCGGGAAAATCCTGGCCGCTGAAAAAATCGACCCGGCCGGCCTCCGGCCCGGAGAAGGACTGGTGGCTGTCTTCAATTACAAGAGACAGCAGGGGCTGATCTGTCTGGCCGGTTCTCCGGAAGCTCTGCTGAAGACCGGCCGGGCTTTTTTCCTGCGCTGGCCGTATTTCTGGGAAATCTGGGGCCGGGAATCAGGCTATACCTACGACCGTCTGGAAAAAGACCTGAACGGCTTCCTCGAAGGACTGGAGATCCGACCGAGAGGTCTGGCGGTCACCAGATTGCTTTATTCCTTTCCTTCTACTGCCGGTCTTCCCGCCGGCCTGAATTCTCTAAACTTTGAAGCCGCGGGCGAGATAACTGCCCTGACTCTGAAGCTTGATTTCGCTCGCGACTCCGACCTGGAAAAAGCGGCCGCTTCGCTCCGCAAGCTGTCGAAAGAAAGAGACCTGGGAAAAAACACCGAAATCCTGGCCTATCCGGCCTGCGCCCTTCTGGAATTCAGGCTTCAGGCTCCGGGCCGGGAAGACAGGGTCAGCCTGCCCCGACCCGGCTCTTCCAGGCGGCTGCTGACCCCGGCCTTCAAAGAAATCCCCCGGGTTCCCGAAAAGCCGCGGTCATTCGACCTGACTGAAGTATTTTCCGCTGCCGGTTTCTATGCCGACCGCAACGGAGACGGAATTAACGACGGAATAGAGACGGCCGTCATCATCCCGGCCGATTATAGCGGAGCCGGCCTCCCCCTGCTGTCAACCAGGCTGGTGCTTGATGCCGCCGGCGGTTCCTTTCCTTTAATTTACCTGGATAGAGAAGTTGACAGCCAGAAAGCCCTGTTAGCGCCCGTCCTGGTAGGCAATAATTCACTGACCCGTGACCTGCTCCGAAAAGGCAAACTTAAGATTCCGGAGCTCGGACCCGGGCAGGGATTAATAAAGATACTGCCCTCGGCCGCGGGGCCCTCGGATTGGCTGCTGATAACGGCCGATAGGCCCGAGGCCCTCGACCAGACCTTAGCCTATTTCGGCCGGCAGTTCCCCTATCTTACGGAATTCAAAAAAGGAGAGCCTGACCTTTCCCTGTTAAAGGAAGAAACAGAAAAATTCCTGGCGGGAAAAAACGGCGCGGCCGAAGCTTACTTTCTGGACAGGCTGGCTGAAGAGGCCAAGAAGCTAAGCCCGCAGCGACCGGAAACTCTGGAAGTTGCGGTTTCCCTACCCCGAGAAAATCCCCGCTTCCGGGAAGCGGTGGAAGCCGGTCTGAAAAAAGAGTTGCCCGCGACTGAGCTTAAAATCACGGTCGATTCCATGGACCGGCCGGTTGAAGTCCTGAGCGGAGCCAGAGAGTGGACCTGGGAAGCGGAAGAGGCTCTCGACCTGGTCAGAGAAACTCTGGGTAAGGTCACCCGTCCGGAAGAAATAATGATCAGCCTCGGCCTGAGCGAATCGCCGGCCGTCAGGGAAAAAGTGAGAAAACAGGTGGAAGACCTGGTCCGGGACAGGAAACTCAGGGCTAAGGTCGAGGTTCTCTCCGCCTACAAACCTGGATTTTTCTGGCTGACCGAAACCGTCCTGCCCCGGCTCAAAACGCTTCCGGTCAGGAGAGTTCTGGTCCGCTGGACCGAGGTTCAGGATAAGCCCGGAGAGAAAATAAAGCGGTTTTACAGCGACCCCAACCGCTGGCTCCAGGAACTTTACCCGGCCGACGAAATCCTGTCAGCCGAACTGCAACTTCCGGTTGAGAATATTCAGTTTGAGAAAAAACCGGCCGGCGAAGCCACCTACGAACTAGTGGCTTTCGACCACCGGGATAACCTTATCTGGCAGGGCGACTTTTCTCCTCCGACCAGAGAGATTCCCTTTCTTCGAGCCAGGCCTGACTGGGGAACGGTTACCATCGCCACCGGCTGGTGCCGGGTCAGCCAGAACGGTCAGAACCTGCTGGAAACGCAGATCCAGACTGACCCCGAAAGATTCTGGGATTTCTTCCAGGATGAGATTCTAAAGCCTCTCCAGGACTTTGTCCTCCGGAAAACCCAGCATGAGCCGACCTTCGCCAAACAACCCTATTTCAAGAGGCTGACGGTGGAGCTGTGGCTGAGCGAACCGGATTACCGCCTCGGACTGGATGAGGAAATCATCAGTTCGCTGGAAGCGCTGCACGACGAAATCTATTTTGATACCCTGGACTTTCTGCGGGCCATAACCGGCTGGACAGAAGAAGACCTGAGCCTTCCGGCCGACGCCTCCCGCTCTTCGGCTCCCGGCAACGTCAAGCCAGTCATTCACCCCTCAACCGAAGGCCAGTCCCCCAGGGCCAGTTTCAAGCTGGAAGACTTCCGTTCCCTAAAGCCAACCCTGACCCTGAGCTGGACCTGCGGCGGTCAGCCTCCGGCTAAAAAGACTCTGGAATTTAATCCGATCAAACCCAGAAGCCTGCGTCTGGATGAGCTGGTCTTTGACGCCGCCCAGAATCGCCTGGAATCGGCCGGCCTGTCTATTCAGACGGAAAAAGAGCCCGACTTCACCCTGCTGGCTTCGATGCTTGAGGTCTTTTGCCGGGAGAGAGAAAAGATGACCGACCGCCGGCCTTTTTCCTTCCCCGGCATCAGGAGTCTGAAAATAAAAGTTCAACACCAGGATCAAAGCTTCGAAAAGACAATCCCGATAGCTCAACCGGAGCCGGAAGCCACCGCCCCGGGGAATTCCGCCCCGGCGGCCGATGTTCCGACAGACCGGATACTCGGACCGGAAGAATGCCTCAAAATTTCCAGGGGACTGGCCAGCCATCAGGCAGTCCGGAGCTACGTCGGCGGCTACTCATATGAAGGAAGACCGGTACCGGTTCTTGAAATATACCTTCCAGCGGGCCGCTACGTTTCGCTGCCCAGGCTCATCACCCATAAGCCTGTGCTGCACCTGACGGCTCGTCAGCATGCCAACGAAGTCTCGGCCACCAACTATTCCCTGTTGTTCGCAAAATTGCTGGCCTCGGACCGGAGTTATCAGGATTTCCTGAAAAAATTTTCGGTGGTCATCCAGCCGATGGAAAATCCGGACGGAGCCGCCCTGGCCCTGGAGCTGTGGCAGAATGAGCCTTTTCACAGTCTCCATGCCGGCCGGTACAGCTCGCCCGGGGTTGACATCGGCTATCAGGTGGGGCTCAGCCAGCCGCTGCTGCCCGAAGCCAGGGTCCGGACCCGGCTCAATCGCGACTGGTTGCCCGACCTCTATCTGAACCTTCACGGCTATCCCTCTCATGAATGGGTTCAGATATTTTCGGGATATTCGCCCTATCTCTTCCGGGATTACTGGATACCAAAAGGCTGGTTCACCTATTACCGCCAGTTAAGCCTCAGCCTCTACCGGCCCTACCGCCAGGCGGCCGAAGAGCTAAAGAGAATCCTGATCGAAGAAATGAATTCCTCTCCGGAAGTGCGAGATTCAAACCGGAAGTTTTATGCCCGGTACGACCGCTGGGCCAGACGCTGGTCGCCCTTTGTTTCGCCGCTGGAAATATATGACGGCCTGAATATCTTTGCCCGCAGGCAGTCTTCCTCCGAAAACCGCCTGAATCAGCGCAGCCAGATGACCCTGGTGGAACAGACTCCAGAAGTGATGGACGAAACAGCCACCGGCCCCTGGCTCGACTTTCTCTGCCGGCAGGGATTGACCTACCTGCGGGCCCATGCCAGGTACCTGGCCGGGCTGGTCTTCGATACCGACCTCATTGAAGAGGAAGTCCAGAACAGAATCAGGATTGAATTCCACAGAAGGCGGCCCGGGGCCCTGAAAAAATGAGCCGGATTGATCAGAACTTGAATCCGGCCAGAAGCAGCAGGCTCCTGTTCCGGATATCGGCCCCGGGTTCGGTGGCCACCGATTTCAGCCCGTGGCTGTAGCGCACTTCCAGAATCAAACTGCCCGGCTTGAAACCGACGGCCGTTCCGACACCGCCGGTTAAAAGCAAGTCGGTTCCCCCGAGGTTGTCAACTTCCACCGTTTCTTCCAGGTCATCAAAAGTGACCCGGAGCCTGGCTTTCAGGTTAAGGGCAACCGACGGCCCGGCATAGACATAGAATTCCATTTTTTTGGCGCCGTCAAAACAATATTTGACCAGAACCGGAACTTCCAGATAATCGAAGAGGTATCTCTCCCTGTATTCCAGCCCGTCTTCTTCCAGCCGATAGACCGAACCTTTCCGGACAAAATCCAGCTCGACCGTTGCGGCCAGCCTTTTTATGACCGGAAATTCAACCGAGATTCCGGCGAAAAAAGAAAGCTGCCACTCCTGCCGATAGGCATCCTGCCCGAAAATGTTGGCCAGCCCGCCGCCCAGCTTCAGGCCCGGCTTGAAGGAGGCCCCGGCGGCCTGGTCTACGGCCAACAACCACAGCACCGCCGACAGTATCAAAAAGCTCCGTTTGGCGCGCCGGGAAATCATGCCGGGTCCTTCTTTCAGTCCCATTCTAATACAAGCGCCCGGAAAAATGAAGATTAAATCCGAAACCAAAAAGACCCGGAGAGACAGCCGACGGCCCTAAGAGCGGAAGCTTTAATCATAGATAACGTACTGGTTGCCCCCGCGCTCTTTGGCCTTGTACATAGCAGTATCGGCCCTGGACATGATGATTTCTATATCAATTTTTTCACTGATTATGGCCACTCCGATGCTGAGAAACAGGTCAAAGGATTTTTGAGGGGTCACAAATCGATAATTGGAAACGCTCTCCAGAAGCCTTGAAGCTATGGCTTCAGCTTCTTTTCTCTGCACTCCGTCCAGAAGGACGGCAAACTCGTCTCCGCCCAGGCGGATCAACCTGTCGCCCGATCGCAGCTGCTTCTGAATCAGATGTCCGAGCTCCACCAGCAGGCTGTCGCCCACATGATGACCGAAGGTGTCGTTGACCAGCTTGAAATTATCCAGGTCGATAAAAAACAGGGCGCACGGCTTGCCATGTTCGCTTTCCTCGATCAATCTGGGCAGAATGACTTCCAGCATGCGGCGGTTGGGCAGACCGGTCAGCGGGTCGTGGAATGCCTGGTAGGCCAGCTGTTCTTCATAGTCCTTGCGTTCGGTTATATCGTAGCAGGAACCTATCAGGCCGGCGAATTCTCCATCCAGACCCTGAAACGGCCGGCCGACACACAGCATCCAGCGGTATTGACCGTCGGCCCGCTTCAGCCGGAATTCAATCTGAAACGGTTCTTCCCTCTGAAGAGCGGACCGGTAACTCTGCCAGAATCTTTCTTTGTCCGCTTCCGGCAGGAGCTGCATCCAGCCCCGACCTTTTTCCTGGTCAAAAGAACGGCCGGTAAAGGCCAGCCAGGCTTTGTTAAAATAGTTAAATTGCCCGTCGGTCCCGGCTCTCCAGATCATGGCCGGGAATTCCTCAAACAGAGTCAGGTAAAAATCCCGGGCCCTTTTGATTTTCTCTTCAGCCTCAACGATGGCCGTGATATCGTTCATGACCACCAGAGTGCTGCGGTGATTTTCAAACAGGTCCAGGATCTTCTTTATCCGGACCTGAAAGACTATTCGACCCCGGGGGCAGTCGACTGTCTGGGTCAGATTCAATTCCCGGGAAAGACCGGCCTGGAGATCCGAAAGCGGGTTGACCAGCCAGGGGAAAACTCTGGAGACAGGAAATTTCTTGCCATTCGAGATCATTTCCCCGAGCCCGGGGTTGTGATGAAAATATTCAAGGCATTTGTCGTTGAAATCCTCGATGTTATTGTCAAGGTCCAGCAAAAGGGCCGGAGTGGGCACGGAATCGAAGATGATTTTATACCGGTCTATTTCGTTTTCCCAGTCGACAACCCTGGGATTGGGCGGCTTGGAAATGCCGGCCAGCTTGGCTAAGTACTCGTCTTTTTGATTAGACCATTCCATAATCTTACGCCTTTAATTAATTATAAATTAGAGAAAATCCGGACCGATAACAATCACCTTAGGGGGTGATTTTACAGAAAAATCCTCACCCCCCTGCTGCCTGAACTTTTTCTGTCTTTTCCCGTATTAATCCTGTATAATTCATAAAGAATAGGAGGAATTCATGAAAGAGAAAAGAATTTTGATTTTTGCCCTGCTGGCGGTCATGCTGGTCGGAGTGAGCCTGCCCGGCCTGGCCCAGACTGAAAAGGACATCCTGGAAAATATGATCAAGGCCCTGGGCGGACGCGACACCCTGGCGGCCATTAAAGACACCAGGATTAGCGGCACGATGGAGATCATTCAATATGGAATGAACGCCCCCTTCACCATGTACCAGAAAGAACCGGACAAATTCCGCATGGAAATGGAAGTGATGGGCATGAGCATGATTCAGGTCTACGACGGCCAGAAAGCGATGATGACCAACCCTCAGACCGGAGAAATTATCGAGCTTCCGCCCGACCAGTCTGAACAGATGAGAAAGCAGGCTCTGGGGAACGACGCCACCCTCCACCCTGAAAAATACGGCATCACTTACGCCTACAAAGGCAAAGAAGAAGTTGACGGCAGGACCTGCCACGTCCTGGAACAGAAATACCCCAGCGGCGATATCGCTACCATTTATGTCGACGCTTCAACCTACCTTCCCTACAAGAGCAAGAGCAAATCGCTCAGCCCCAGCGGGGGCGAGATTGAGTCCTGGCAGGTTATGAGCGATTACAGAAAAGTCAACGGCACCATGGCCGCTTTCTCCATGACCATCTACCAGGGCGGGGTGGAATACATCAGAATGACCATCAACGAAGTGGTCTACAACACCGGACTGGACGATTCTCTTTTCGTGCTGAAGTAATCGGAATTAATTTAAGCGGCGCAGGTTATAGAGAACTGAAGGCGGGAAAAAAGAGGAAATCCGGATGAGGGTTATCGGCCCTCATCCGGATTATTTTTTTTCATCAGACCGGCCGTCAGCCGGCCCTCGGCCACAACTTCGCCATCAACCGTGGCCTGAGCGGAGAAATAGTAAAAACCGGCTTTGCTCCTCAGCATCCGAACCGAAAGTTTAAGCTGGTCGCCGGGGACCACTGGTTTTTTGAACTTGGCTTCTTCCACCTTGCTCAGAACCATTACCATCCGCTCTGGTTCCGGAAGCGAATGGTAAAGAAGTATCCCCCCGGCCTGGGCCAGAGCCTCGATGATTAACACTCCGGGCATCAGCTTGAGCTCCGGGAAATGACCGGTAAAGAACGGTTCGTTGTAGGTGACATTCTTGATGGCCAGGATGCTCTCGCCCGGCTTCAATTCGAGAACTCTATCAACCAGGAGAAACGGGTACCGATGCGGTAGCCACTTCTCGATCTGTTTCGAGTCCATGTGACTGAGGTTTATAAACTTACTTGGCCGGAGCTTTGCTGGCGTCGTATCTCTTGATGACTTCCTGGGTCAGGTCCACGGCCGGTGAAAAATAGAGCACTCCGCTCTCCCTGAGGTCGAGAATCAGGTCCAGTCCCTTTTCCTGCCCCAGTTTGCTGATGATGGGCATAACCTCGCTCTGGATCCGCATGTAAAGCCTCTGGGTGAGTTCCTGCATATCTTTCTGGGCGTCTTCGGCCATCCTCTGCCTTTCAGTCCGTTTCCTGTCCAGGTCGACGCTCAGCGACAGAATGGCTTCCTGGGTCATGGTCAACTGCTGGGTGCTCAGCCTGCTCTCCAGCTGCCTGATCTGGTCATCCAACTTGCCCAGATCCTGCTGGGTCTTTCTGTTCTTTTCTTCCAGCTGGGCGATGGCTTTCTTGCCTTCGGTCGATTTTTCCAGAATTTCCTGAGAGTTGATCACCCCGACCTTAAGGGTCTGCTGGGCCCGGGCCAGAAGGCTGCAGGTCATCAATACGGCTGCCAGCATTAAAATCGTCGTCAGTTTTCTGCGCATTTCCAATCCTCCTAAAATTAATAGTTGATAATTTTACACTTTTCTCAATAAAAGATAAAGGGACTCCGCACCTCAGAAAGTGGTGCCGACCGCGAAGCGGAAGGCAAAATTGGAATCGTCCGCGTAAATCTTTCTGTTGTTGTAAGCAAAAATCAACCGGAACGGCACCCGCAAGGCCGGGACAAACACCCGGACCTCAAGGCCGGCCGAACTGTACATGTTTTTGGGACTGAATTTTTCGGACTGGAGCAGGGCGTTGCCGGCATCGTAGAACAGGATGCCGTAGAGCGGCCCGCCCAGCGGAACTATGTATTCAAGGTTGAAAATCAGCGACTTCACTCCCCCGATCAGGATGTTCTTATCGTCTCTGGGGCCGACAGTGTAATATTCATAACCCCGGATCGACTGTTCTCCGCCCAGGAAGAACCTCTCCCAGTATGGGACTTCGTGGTTGCCGAGCGGTTTTATGAACTGGTACTCGGCATGAATGCCCAGGACGTGGTTGCCCCATAGAGGCTGGTAGCGGGCAAATTCGAACCTCGGTCGGTAAAGGTGAACGTCTCCGCCCAGGAACTTGCCGGCAAACCTGAAGGCCACGGTGTACATGGTGCCGCGACTGGGAGTCAGGGGGCTGTCTATGGTTGACTGATAGAGAACGGGCTCCAGGGCGCTGACGAAATATTTACCCGGATAGAAATAAGGGTTGTAATAATATTGCTGTCCTTCCTCGTCTTCGTAACTCGGAATCTCCATGATCTGCTTCTGGAAGCTGTAATTCAGGTTGAATCTCAGGTAACCATAGACCCTGGTCCCGTAAGTCAGCCTGATGCCCTTGGCAAACTGGTTGTAAAGGTAGGGAATCGTGATCTTCCGGTCGAAGACGTTGAAGCCGACCGTCATCGGCTTGTCGAAGATGTAAGGCTGGCTCATGCCGAAGCTGTAATTTTTGACCCTCTTGCCGTGCTGCAGGGTCAGGTCCAGAGTTTCGCCGGTACCCAGGAAATTTACGGTAGAGTAGCTAAAAGCCACAAAGGTGCCCTCGTAGCCGCTGTAACCGGCCGTGAACTGAATGTTGTTCCGCTGCAGTTCCTTGACGTTGAGGTTGACGTCTATCTGGGTCGGATTTTCCGGGTCGGGCTTGATATCGGGTTCTTTTTCCACATCCACCAGTCCCAGCTGTTTAAGCCTCAGCAGGCTATCCTTAAAAACGGCCAGGCTGAAGCGGTCGCCCTCGCGCATCATGAACTCGCGGCGCAACACCTTGTCCTTGGTAAAGGTGTTGCCCCTGAACTCCAGCCTCCTCAGGAAAGCCACTTCGCCTTCCTGAATATTGAAAGTCACGTTAACTTCCTTCTTTTTGGGGTCAAGGTTTTCGACCGGAATTATCTGAGCATATAAGAAGGCAAAATTGCGATAGCTCTCCCCCATCGACTCAACCGTCTTCTCCCTCTTCTTGGAACTGTAGATATCTCCGGGCTGTAGCTTGACCAGGCTCTGCAGGTATCTGGTGGTGAAAAATTTGTTGCCCTCAATCTTGATCTCGCCGGTGCGGTAAACATGGCCCGGCTCCACAGGAATTATAATCCGCATCATCTTCTGCTTGCTGAACAGGACGTTCTTGCGGGTGATTTCTTCGAACCGGGGCTCGCCGACGCTGGCTTCCATGTAACCGTATTCCTGGAGCTTTTTCTTGACCTCAGCCAGGTTTTCTTCCAGCTTGTTTTTCTTGAAAACGTCTTTATTGGCGATCCAGTTGAACAGGCTGTGCTGCCGGTTGTCTTTCATGGCCTCTACAAGGAAGCTGTCGGGAATCTTGGTCCGGCCGACAAAGACTACCTCGCCTACCCGCAGCCTGGCTCCTTCGTCTATTCTGAACACCAGGTCGACCTCATTGTTTGCTCTGGTCACCAGCTCGGCCTCTATGCGGGCCGCCTGCAGACCTTTGTCTTCCAGGAGTTCTTTTATTGTCTTTTTGGCTTTCTGCACCCGGTAAGGATTGTAATGAGAATGGGCCGCAATGTACTCGTCCTTTTCTTTCAGCTTGTTGACGATGTCATTCTCTTTGACCTTTTTCCCCGTCCGGAAGACCACATTCTTGACCACCGGATTTTCCTCGACAAAAATCCTGATGATCTTGCCCCTGGTTCCGTCCAGTTCTTCTATCCTGAGGTTGGAGAAAAAACCGGTCGACCAGAGAACCTTGAAATCCTTCTTCAGCAGGGCCTCGTTGTAATAATCCCCCTCGCGCGAAGACAGATAATAGACGATGGTTTCCTGAGAAATTCTATTGTTGCCCACAACTTCAATTTTCTCGATAACCTGCTGGGCAGACAGGCTGGCGGCTGAAATCGCCAATAATATGAATATAACCAGGCCAAATCTTCTCATTGACATAACTTTATACCATATCGCCGTCTTTTTTTCAAAGAGTCAGCCCCGCCGGCCGATTTCCATAAACAAGACCGTCCACAGAACTATTAACCAGCCGGACCCTCTAAAAGTTTCATCCGTCCGGCTTCCAGCAGATAAGCCCGGCGGCAGAAACGGGCAATTCTCTCATTATGAGTGACAATTATCGAGGATAGCCCTTTTCTCCGGTGCAGGTCGATTATCAGCTCCAGAATCATTTCTCCTGTTTTCCAATCCAGGTTGCCGGTGGGCTCGTCAGCCAGCAACAGGTCCGGCCCGGTCACCAGAGCCCGGGCCACGGCCACCCTTTGCTGTTCGCCCCCGGAGAGCTGGGCCGGGCGGGCCGCCTTCCGGCCTCCGAGGCCGACCTCCTCCAGGGCCCGGGCGGCTTTGTCCATAGCCTCTTCCCGGCCCCGGCCGGCAATCAGCAGCGGTATGGCCACATTCTCAAGGGCAGAAAATTCCGGCAGAAGGTGATAAAACTGAAACACAAACCCTATGTGCCTGTTTCTCAGGACAGCAATCTCGGTCTGAGTCTTTTCCCAGAGATTCTGTCCGCGAAAGAAAACTCGCCCTTCGGTCGGACGGTCCAGGCCGCCGATTATGTTCAGAAAGGTGGTTTTCCCGACCCCGGAAACGCCCATCACAGCCACCAGTTCCCCGGGTCGCAGCTCAAAATCAAGGCCTTCAAAAACAGGCAACCATTGATTGCCGGGCAGAGGGTAGGCTTTGCCCAGGTTTTCTGTTCTGACGATCACCTGGTTGTTTTCCGTCACCATAATTTTTTTCTATTCCTAATCTCTTGCTTATTCATACTTCAGGGCCTGAACCGGGTCGATGCGGGCCGCCCGTCTCGACGGGAAAATGGTGGAGACAAAGGTGATGGTCAGGGTGACCAGGACGATCAGAGCCAGGTCCAGCGGCCGGGCGTGGAAAGGAACGTAAGCGATTTGATAGATATCGACCGGCACTTTGATCAATTTGAAGACATTGGCCAGCCAGCACCAGAGCAGACCCAGAAGCAAGCCCAGGGCTGTGCCCACCACCCCGATGATGGCCCCCTGCAGGAAAAAAATCTTCCTGATGCTGGCGGAAGTGGCGCCCATGGCCATGAGCACGCCCATATCCCTGGTTTTTTCCATCACCATCAGCACCAGACTGGCAATAATATTCAGGGCGGCCACAACCACGATCAGGGTGATGGTCAGAAAAAGGAGCGTCTTTTCCAGCTTCAGGGCCGAAAAAAGCGAACGGTTGAGTTCCATCCAGGTGGTCACATAAATCCCGGAATCGCTCACCCGATAGATTTTTTCGGCTACTCTCTCCGCCTGAAAAATATCCTTTATCCTCACCTGAAGATAGGACACTCTTTCCGGAAGGTTATAAAGCTTCTGGGCCAGTTCCAGAGAAATCAGGGCCGTTGAGGAGTCAAACTCATAAAGCCCGGAATCAAAAAGGCCGCTCACCAGGAAGGTTCTGCTCCGGGGCAGCACTCCGACCGGGGTCAAACGGCCAGAAGGAATCAGCACGTTTACCCGGTCGCCCGGACTCACCCCGAGGGCCGCCGCCAGGTCCTTCCCCAGAATAATCTCTTCCTCGCTTCCCGGTGCGGGCAGTTTCCCGGCCGGCAGCCTGTTCAGCCATCCGGCCGCTTTCGCTTCCGCCTCGAAATTCAGCCCTTTCAGCAGGGCTCCGGAATTCCGGGCCGGGCCAAGAATCAACACGGTGTTATAGATAACCGGAGTGACCGACTCGACTTCGGGAATTTTTTGTATTTCCCCGGCCAGGCGGTCGTAATCTTTGAGTCCCTGCCCGGACAGGTCCGACACCATCAGGTGGGAAGTGGCTCCCAGAATTCTGTCCTGAACATCCTCCTGAAATCCGGTGATCAGGGCCAGGGCGATGACCAGAGCCATCACCCCGATGGTTACTCCCAGAATGGAGACCGAGGTGATGACGGATATGAAAGCCTGCTTCCTTCTGGCCGTCAGATACCTTCGGGCCAGGAATAATTCAAAGCTCATGCCAGTCTCCCCCGGGTCCTTTCCTTACCGTGGTTTCAGGAGCGGAAACAGGATAACCTCGCGAATCGATTTTCTGTTGGCCAGAATCATGGTCAGTCGGTCGATGCCAATGCCCTCGCCTCCGGTCGGCGGCAGACCGTACTCCAGGGCCTCGACGTAATCCAGGTCCACCAGGTGCGATTCCTCGTCCCCGGTCTGTCTCATGGCCGCCTGTTCTTCGAACCGCTGTCGCTGTTCAAAGGGGTCGGTCAACTCGGAGAAGGCATTGGCAATCTCCATGCCGGCGATGATCAACTCGAATCGGCAGGCTTCGTCCGGATGGGCCGGGTCAGCCTTGGCCAGCGGAGAAATTTCCCGGGGCGGGTTGATGATGAAGGTCGGCTGGACGATTTTATCCTTGACCAGCTTGTCAAAAATGACGTCGAGGGCTTTGGCATAGCTGGTCGGTTTCTTGTCCGGGGTCAGACTGCCGGCAAACTCGATGAGCGTCCCGGGGTCATCGAATCTGGCCGGAGCCAGCCCGCTGTACTGTCTGATCGCTTCCAGGAATTTGAGCCTTTTCCAGGGTCGCCGGAAGGAAATGGTTTCCTCTCCATAAGGGAATTCCTCCCGGCCGTGAATTTCCAGGGCCAGGTGCAGGAACAGCTCTTCGGTCAGGTCCATCAGCCGGTTGTAATCAATGTAGGCCTGGTAGAATTCGAGCATGGTGAATTCGGGGTTGTGCTGGGAGTCGACGCCCTCGTTCCGGAAATTGCGGTTGATTTCATAGACTTTTTCCAGGCCGCCGACCACCAGGCGCTTCAGGTAGAGTTCCGGGGCGATTCTAAGATAAAGGTCGATTCCCAGGGCATTATGGAAGGTCTTAAAGGGCCTGGCCAGAGCTCCTCCGGGAATAACCTGCATCATCGGGGTTTCGACTTCCAGGAAACCCCGGTCGTCAAAAAATTTCCTGAGGCTGCTGACAATCCGGCTTCTGATTATGAAGGTCTCGCTCGATTCCGGGTTCATGATCAGGTCCAGATAGCGTTTGCGGTAGCGAAGCTCCACGTCCTGCAGGCCGTGCCATTTTTCAGGCAGCGGGTGGAAGGACTTGGCCAGAAAGCCAAACTTCTCGGCCAGCACCGTCAGCTCGCCGGTCCTGGTCCGGAACAGGCGACCTTCAACCAGTATCACATCTCCGATGTCAAACAGGTCAAACAGGTCATAATTCTCCTGACCGACCTGGTCCTCCCTGAGATAAACCTGGAGGCGGCGGCGACAGTCGGCAATATGAAAGAAAGTGGCCCGGCCCATCTTGCGGATGGTCATGATCCGGCCCGGGACCTTTACCCGGTATTCATCTTTTTCCAGTTCCTCCTTGCTCAGAGCAGAAAAGTCTCTAACCGCTTCAAAAACCGAGTGGCTGACCTCGGCCCGGTGAGGAAAGACTTCCAGCCCCAGCTCACGGAGTTTCCGCCACTTCTCCAGACGGATCTGTTCCTGGTCGCTGAGTTCTTCCTGAACCAGCTTCAGCTCGCGGTCTTTCTTGTTATGCTGTTCACTCATTTTCCACCTCTTGACTTGAGCCGGTTGAACCGTTTCAGTTTTTATCCTGGTCCGGGGTGTTCTGGAGCCGCTGATGGACTCCGTCCAGGATGCCGTTGACAAAATTGGCCGCATCCTGCCCGGAATATTTTTTGGCTATCTCAATGGCCTCGTCCATGATTATCGACGGGGCCAGGTTCTTTTCAAAGAGCATCTCAAACACGGCCAGCCGGAGGATATTCCGGTCGACGGTGGCCATTCTCTCCAGCCGCCAGTTCCTGGAAGCCTGCTGGATCGTCCGGTCTACTTCGGCCTGATGTTCGCGGATTCCCCTGACCAGCCACTCGCTAAATTCACGGGTTTCGGTCGGGACGACCCGCCGGGACCAGTAATCCGCCAGGACCAGCGGCAGTTCGTCGCCGGTGAATTCCAGCTGAAACAGAATCTGCAAAGCGCACTCCCTGGCTTTTCTTCTTTTTCCCATGGACAGAAATCTCTTCCAGACCTTACTTGAGTTTGGAATCCTGAAGCAGGTTCAGCATTTCCACCAGGGCCATGGCCGCATTGTATCCCTTATTGCCGGCTTTGGTTCCGGCTCTCTCTATGCCCTGTTCCAGGGTTTCAACCGTCAGGATACCGTAGGCCACGGGTAGGCCTTCTTCTATGGCCACCTGGGCCAGACCTTTTGTAACCTCGGCGCTCAGAAAATCAAAATGGGGAGTCTCGCCTCGGATCAGAACTCCCAGGCAGAGAATGCCGTCCACCTGTTTTTTCCTGGCCAGCATCCTGGCCACCAGAGGAATTTCAAAAGCGCCCGGAACCTTGTAGACAGACAGGCTGGCCTCTTCCGCCCCCAGCTTTTTCAGGGCTTCCAGGGCCCCCTCCAGCAGGTGGCCGGAAATGAATTGATTGAAGCGGCTGAGGACAATGCCTATCCTGTATCCTTTCGCCTGCAGCTTGCCTTCGTAAACTTTCATCTCATTCTCCTTTGGCTGTCAGATCGGTCTTTTTTCAAATATCCTGTATTTCTTGTATATTTTACCACCTATGGAAGCGGTAAATCTATTGATGGCTTCATTGTCTTCGAGCTGCCAGGAAGTTTCAGCCCATTCATACCCCTTGGCTCTGGCTCTCCTCTCCAGCTCATCATAAAGAAGGTAAGCCAGCCCGGTATGCTGAAATTGAGGCAACACTCCAAAGACTACCGCCCTCATGCCTTTAATTTTCTTACGGTTAAACAGCAGGTGAAATAGGCCGAAGGGCAGCAGTCGGCCGTTCAGGTCCTTGATAATCTCGTTATAATTGGGCAGGCCGAAGGCAAAGCCGACTTCCTTTCCCTCATGCAGGGCAAAAATAACCAGCTCCGGGTCGGCAAAATCCTTGAGCCGCATGGCCATGAAGTCCATTTCCTTTTCGGTCCAGGGAACAAAACCCCAGTTTCTGGACCAGGCCTGGTTATAGATATAGGCGACCTTCCTGGTCTCCTCATAAATCTTTTTCATGTTAACCGTGCGCAGGTTGAAAGAGGTCTGGCTGCGGACCTTCTCGATCACCGCCCGGACCTTCTCCATGGTCTCATGGTCTCTGGTCATGATGCAAGCATACAGGTCTTTGGCTTTGGTCAGCCCCGATTTCTCCATCAGCTCAATATAATAAGGTGGGTTGTACGGCATCATGATGACCGGCGGGCGGTCGAAGCCTTCCAGCAGGAAGGCGCATTCGTCGTTCATCGACAGGTTCATGGGGCCGCGCAGGATTTCCATTCCCCTTTCTTTGCCCCATCGGGAAACCGTGTCCAGCAGCGCCCGGGCCACCTCCGGGTCGTTCAGGCTTTCGTACAGCCCGAAGAAAACCACTTTTTCCCGGTGATATTCGTTATGGCGATGGTCGATGATGGCCGCTATCCTGCCGACCACCCTCCCTTCCCTTCTGGCCAGGAACAAATCCATCTCGGCATGCTCGAAAAAGGGATTCTTGCGGGGGTCGAGCTTGGCCCGGATTTCCAGAAGCAGCGGCGGCACCCAGTTGGGATCATTCCTGTATATTTCCCAGGGAAATCTGATAAAAACTTCTCTTTCTTTTCTGTGATTCACTCTGGTGATCTCAACGCTATTCATGACCTGCGCCCTTGAAGCAGTTTTTTTTGATTTTACCAGAAGTTGTTAATTTTTTCAGCAACAACCTTTAGCCTTATCGTCCCCGCGGTTGAATTCCCGACCCGGTTAATGGTAAAAAGGTAGCAGGAGTCAACATGAAACCCGCCAGCAATTTTTTTGAACTGAAGCCGGAGCAACTCTTCTGGCGCTGTCCGCCGGAAGCCATCGCCTACGACACCACCGCCGGCTGCCCGGCCTGCGAGGATATCATCGGGCAGGACCGGGCGCTGGAATCCCTTAAAACCGGCCTGGAGATCAAGAGCCGGGGCTACAATATTTTTATCACCGGCATGGTCGGCACCGGTCGCACCACCACCATCAAGCAGTTTCTGGAAAAAATCCGGGCAGCCGGAGATATTCCCGACGACCTGCTGTATGTCAACAATTTCAGCAAACCGGACGAACCGGTCCTGTTGACCCTGCCGGCCGGCCGGGGCCGGGTGCTGAGCGAAGGTATGGAAAAACTCATCGCCATGCTCAGAACCAATATCCCCGAGCTGCTGAAGAGCCAGTATTTTCAGGAAAAAAAGCAGGCCATCATGGAAACCCAGCAGCGCCGGCAAAGAGAAATCATGCAGAAGTTTGACGACCTGGTGGCGGCCGAAGGTTTTACCGTCATCCAGGTGCCGATGGGCATTTTTACCAGACCCGACCTGATCCCGGTGGTCGAAGGGCAGCCCACACCCTTCAACAAGCTGGAAAGCCTGGTCAGGGAAGAAAAGATGACCAGGCAGCAGCTGGACGAACTCAGGAAAAAATACGAACAGTTGACCGAACAGCTGGAAAAGCTGATTGCCGGCCTCAAGGAAATCGATGACGAAACCCAGAACCTGCTGAAAAACCTGGAGGTTGAAGCCTGCACTCCGCTGATCAAAGGCGGCCTGAACGACCTGAGAGAAAAACTGCCCCTTCCGGCCGTTCAGCAATACCTGGATGAAGTTGAGAAAAACCTGACCCTCGACCTGGAACTTTTCCGCTCCGTTCCCAAAGAGGAGCCGGAAAAAGAAGTCGGCCTCGACCCCTTCCTTGCTTACCGGGTTAACCTGCTGGTTGATAATTCGGAGACCAAAGGGGCTCCGGTGGTGATGGAAATCTCGCCCAGCTTTCCCAATCTTTTCGGCACCATCGAGTATTCCTACAGCCGTTTCGGCGTGGCCCAGACCGACTTCACCAAAATCAAGGCCGGTTCTTTTCTTAAAGCCAACGGCGGTTATCTGGTGCTTAACGCTCTGGACGTGCTGACCGAACCCGGAGTCTGGCCGACTCTGCTCCGGACCCTGCGTTACCAGACTTTCGAGATCCAAAATCCCATTTCCATCTTCGCCGTTTCCACCGCCCGGCTGAAGCCGGAGCCGATTAAGTGCCGGGTGAAGGTGATCATAATCGGCGACGATTATCTCTACAATCTTCTCTATTTTTACGACGAGGATTTCAAGAAGATTTTCAAGGTCAAGGTCGAGTTCGATTCCGAGATGGAAAAGAACCAGAAGACCATTAACGATTATGTCCGCTTCATCAAGAAGATCTGCGACGAGGACGGTCTGCGACCGGTCGACCGGGAAGGCATCGCCGCCATCGTGGAATTCGGAGTCAGACAGGCCGGCCGGCAGAAGAAACTCTCGACCCGTTTCCACCTGATCGCCGATGTCATCAGAGAAGCTGATTACTGGGCCAAAAGCCAGGGCAAAGAAACGATTTCCAGGCCGGACGTCCAGAAAGCGATCGAGGAAAGAATCGAACGGGTTAACCTGATAGAAAGAAAGATTCAGGAGCTGATTGAAGAGGGAACGATTCTGATCGATACCGAAGGCCGGGCGGTAGGCCAGGTCAACGGCCTGGCCGTCTATGACACCGGAGAGCTGACCTTCGGAAAGCCCACCCGCATCACCGCCAGAACTTCGACCGGGAGGTCGGGCATTATTAACATCGAGCGGGAAGCCGACCTCAGCGGCCGCACCCACAACAAAGGAGTGTTGATCCTGAGCGGTTATCTGCGCGGAAAATATGCCCAGAACAAGCCTTTTGCCCTGTCAGCCAGCATCGCCTTTGAACAGTCCTATTCCGGAATCGACGGAGACAGCGCTTCGGCGGCCGAAGTCTATGCCATCCTGTCCAGCCTGTCCGAACTGCCGTTGAGGCAGGATATCGCCGTCACCGGTTCCATCAATCAGAAGGGCGAAATTCAGCCCATCGGCGGAATCAATGAAAAAATCGAAGGCTTCTACCAGGTCTGCAAGGCCCGGGGGCTAACCGGGACTCAGGGAGTGATCATCCCCCATCAGAACGTTAAAAACTTGATGCTGAAAGAAGAGGTGGTGCAGGCGGTGGCGGCGGGCAAGTTTCATATCTACCCCATCAGAACCGTCGATGAAGGCCTGGAGATACTGACCGGCATCCGGGCCGGAGAAAGGCAGGAAGACGGGAGCTACGAGCCGGAGACGGTCAACAGCCTGTGCGACAATGCCCTCTGGGCTCTGGGAATGGCCTGGCAGGTATTTGAAGACAAATCCTTATGGGAAGAAACCGAAGGAGAAGCCGGGAAAAAAGAACCGGAAGAAGGGTGAAGGTCATCCGCGGTTCTTAAAAAACAGTTACGGGACCGGAAATTTAATCCGCCAGCCCGGTCATTTTTCTCAATCGGGCCACCTCTTCCGGCTTGAGTCGTCGCCAGAAACCGCGGCCTAAACCTTTGACCGTAATCCCGGCAAAGGATACTCGTCTCAGCTTCTTAACTTCAAAGCCCAGAGCATAGAGCATTTTGCGTACTTCATGTTTTCTGCCCTCGTGGATTTCCAGGCTGAGCAGAGATTTTTCCCGGTTGCGGTAGATGATCCTGGCCCGGGCCGGGGCCGACTTCCGGCCGTCGATAAACACCCCCTTCTCCAGGCGGATGAGGTCTTTATCTTCAACGAAGCCTTTGACCCTGACTTCATAGAGTTTCTTGATTTCGTAACGCGGATGGGTCAGGCGGTGGGCCAGCTCCCCGTCGTTGGTAAAAAGCAACAGGCCTTCGGTTTCGGCGTCCAGCCGGCCGACAGGAAAAACCCGAACCGGGAGCCGCGGCAGCAGCTCCATCACCGTCTTCCGCCCCTGCGGGTCGTCGAGCGTCACGATGTAACCCTCCGGCTTGTTGAGAAGAAGATAAATCTGTTCCGAGGGCAATTTGACCGGACGATGGTCGACTTCAACCCGGTCCTGGGACTCGTCTATTTTAACCCCGAGTTCGGTCACCACCCGGCCGTTGATTTTCACCCGTCCGTCCTGAATCAGGCGGTCGGCTTCCCGGCGCGAGGCTACTCCTGCTTGGGCCAGAAATTTGTTAAGTCTTAAAATGGCTTTCCTCCAGACCAGATTTTCTGCCGATATTGTATCAGAAATGCCGGCCGGTTGAGAGTGTCAAGTCTTCCAGGACAGGTCCGGTTGGAGAAATCGGATAAGGCCCGGACTTTAAGGCCTTTCAACCCGGTTATTTCTTCAGACCTTCATAATGGTAGAAGCCCGGCCTGGCCAAAATTTCCATTACTCTAAGGTCGAAAAAATTCTGGGCGTTGGCCGGCTTCAGCAGGATGGCGGTATCAACGCCTTTTTCCGTCCCCCCTATGGCCAGGCAGGGCAACCCGGTTTGAATCAGCCCGGCGTCGGCGGCCATCAGGCTGACTTCAACGGCCACCTTCATTCCTTCACCGAAAATCCTCAGGGTATAAGCGATGATTTCATCCAGCTCATAAGTGCCCAGCTTTTTCCTTACTGCCCGGTTGACGCCTCCAAAAGCGTGCTGGCAGGTCAGGACTTTTACTCCCTTTTGTTCCAGCTGACGGCGAACATCTTCCGGCATCTCCTGGAAATCCGGCCGGCTAAAACCGGTCGAATGGGTAACCGCCACCAGCCGGCAGTCGTGAAAAATTTCGGCCGCTTTAAGAGCGGTTTGTCCCGAAGCCGAGGCCACCACTGCCTGCTTAATGTTAAGCTCTTCTGCCCTGATGGCCGCTCTTTTCAGGGTAGCTTCAGTGTTAATTTCACCCGGCTCATCAAAATAAAGACAGGGGACACTCTGGCCCTCAGCCATTAAGTCAAGTTGACACATATAGCTCTCCTTTTATTTTTCTGATTTTTAATTATTGACCGGGCCGGATGGCCAGTCAAGCGCCGGGCTTCAGGACCAAAGCCTGAATTCGGTCCGGCCGGCCCGACAATTATTCTCAGTTTTTGCGGTTTGAGAGCTTCCGGCTCCGGGCCGATGTTCTTCCCCGATGAACCCACCCCTTATTCTTTCGTATAAAATATAGTAAACTTACTGGCAGACAGACATGAAAAGAACCAGTCTTTATCTCCGCGAGTCGCTGGACATGGCCTTCGATTCGCTCTGGCACAATAAACTGCGAACCTTTCTGACCCTGCTGGGCGTGATCATCGGAGTGCTGACCATCATCGCCGTGGTTTCGGTCATTCAGGGGCTGAACAATTATGTTTATACCAAGATGTCGTTTTACGGGGCCAACGATTTTTCCGTTTCTAAATTATCGCCCTTCATTACCACCATCAAGGATTACCAGGAGCAGATGAAGCGCAAAGACCTGACCCTGGAAGACATGCAAACTCTGCGCCGGTTGTGCCGGTCCTGCGACCTGGTCGGAGCTTCGGTCAACACCAGCCGGACGGTAAAATTCGGCAGCCGGTCGATCAAGGATGTTTCCATCCGGGGAGTGACGGCCGTTGACCATCTGATCGGCTCGGTCCTGGAACTGGAACGGGGCCGCTATCTTACCCAGGATGACGAAGACCGCTCGCGCTATGTCTGCATAATCGGGGCCGACGTGGCCGACAACCTTTTTCCCGGACTGGACCCCGTCGGCCGCTGGATTAAAATCGGCAACCAGAATTTTGAAATCATCGGCCTGGGGAAAAAGAAGGGCAAGCTGCTGGGCTTCAGTCAGGACAATTACGCCTGGATTCCGATTTCCACCTTTCTGAAGATCTACGGCAGCCGGCAGACAATATCGATCAATATTCACACCAGCTCTCAGGAAGGCCTGGCCAGAGCCATGGAAGAGGTTCGCACCATCTTGCGTTCGGTCCGCAAAAGAACCTACAACCAGCCCGACGACTTCGCTTTTGTCACCTCTGATACTTTTATCCAGTTTTACAAATCCGCCACTTCCGGAATCTATTTTGCCATGATCGCCATTTCGGCCATAGCCCTGCTGGTCGGCGGCATTGTCATCATGAATATCATGCTGGTTTCGGTGACCGAGAGGACCAAAGAAATCGGGGTCAGGATGGCCGTCGGGGCCAGGCGCCGCGATGTCCTGGTTCAATTTCTGATAGAATCAGCCATCATTTCCGGGGTGGGCGGAATAATCGGCATTCTGCTTGGCTACCTGATTGCCACCGTCGTCACCGCAGCCACTTCCCTGCCCTCCAGGGTGGACCCGGTGTCAATCATAGTGGCCATCATGATGTCGACCATGGTCGGGCTGTTCTTCGGGATCTACCCGGCCAACCGGGCCGCCAGACTTAACCCGGTAGAAGCCCTGAGGTCGGAACAATGAAAGCCAGAACCGGACTTCTGCAGGAAATCCTCGGCATGGCTCTGGAGTCCATCCGGGCTCATAAAATGCGGTCCTTCCTGACTACCCTGGGAATCGTCATCGGAGTCATGACGGTCATCGCCATGGTTTCGGTTATTCAGGGGTTGAACAAGAGTATCGCCGGCGAGATAGAAAGAGTCGGCAGCAGCCTGGTTATGGTGCAAAAATATGAGCCGGTCAGAATGGGCAATCTGTCCGAAGAAGAAAGGCAGAGAAAAAACCTGACCATAGAGGATGCCGAAGCTGTCCGGAATGAAGCCTCTCTGGTCGGGGCTTTAACCATCCAGCTCTCGCCGGATTTCCTGAAATTGCCCGAAGTGAAATATCAGAACCTGAAGAGCGAAAACGCCATTATCTTTGGCACCGACGACAATTTTTTCAAAGTTTACGCCATCTATCTGCCCAGCGAAGGCCGCGGTTTTACCGAGGCCGAAATAAGGCATAAGGCCCGGGTCTGCCTCCTGGGCTCGGAAGTGGCCGAAGCCCTCTTTCCCCATTCCCGACCGGTCGGCAAAGACATCAGGATCGGCGGAGAGAGTTTCACGGTCATCGGGGTGCTCAGCAAACGGGGCCAGATGTTCGGTCAGAGCCAGGATAATATCGTCATCATTCCCTATACCAGCCTGATGAAATATTTTCCCTATGATATGAGCTCCCTGCAATTAACCCTGACGCCCGGAGACCCGTCCCGGGTCGAGGAAACCATGGAACAGGTAACCAACATCCTGCGGGTCAGGAGAAAAGTTCCGCCCGACAAACCAAATGATTTTTCCATCTATACCCAGGAAACGCTGCTCACGCTTTACAACCAGCTTACCGGGGCGGCTTTCATTGTGATGATAGTCATTTCCTCCATCGGCCTGCTGGTGGGCGGCATCGGGGTGATGAATATCATGCTGGTAGCCGTCAAAGAAAGGACCAGAGAAATCGGCATCAGGAAAGCCATAGGAGCCCGGGCGGGCGATATCGTCCAGCAGTTCCTGCTGGAATCAGTTGTCCTGACCGGTCTGGGCGGAATAATCGGCATCCTGGCCGGTTTCGGCATCGCTCTGATTATCGGCGCGGCCACCCCGTTGCCGGCCGCCGTCACCTGGTGGTCGGTCTTTCTGGGCCTTTCGGTATCGATGGTCGTGGGATTATTTTTCGGGATTTTCCCGGCTCAGAAAGCGGCCCGGATGGACCCGATAGTCTGTCTCAGATACGAGTAAGCTCAGACAGTTCCGGTTTTTTTCTTAAGAAATTCGACGATTAATTTCACCGCGGCTTCAGCTTTTTCTTTTTCCGGGCTGACCAGCTCAATTAGCGTCGGGCTGCCTCCGCCTTTCAACTGCATTTCCGCCTGCAGAACCGGGATGACCTCCCGCAGGTCAACTTTCGGGTTTCCGCCGGCCGCCACCACCAGATGAAAATATTCATTCCGGTAAGCGGCCAGCACGGTCAGAACCTCCGCCTGTCGCACCAGGTTGAGAGCCAGGAATTTGACCTCTTCGGGAGATTTATCGGGAAAAAGGCCGGCAATTATTCCGGCCGAGCCCTGAGCCAGCATCTCCCGGGCTTCGAAAAAGGACAGCCTTTCTTCAAGCTTTTTCTGCCTTTTCTTGAGGCTCTTCAATTCCGCCAGGTTCTTTTCGGCGCAGGCGGCCACTTCGGATTCTTCAGCTGAAAACAGGACGGCGGCCGCCTGAAGAGAACGCCGGCAAGCTTCGAATTCACGCCAGGCCCGGAAACCGCAGACGAAGGAAAACCGCAGGTTGCCCCTTATTTTCTCCTGCTTTAAAACCTTGATCAGTCCGACTTCGCCGGTGCGGCGGCAGTGGGTCCCCCCGCAGGCCGAATAATCAAACCCGGAGACTTCCACCACCCGGACCAGGCCGGCCTTTTTCGGCGGTTTGCGGAGCGGGATGGTTTTCAGCTCTTCCTCGGGCAGGAAATAGGTCTTAATTTCCAGGTCTGAGAAGACAATCCTGTTGGCCAGCTCTTCCACCCGTTGCAGGCTTTCGTCCTTGAGACCGGGAATTCCTATCTCCACCGTCGACTCTTCCTGACCCAGATGGAAGGACAGGGTCTCACCTTTAAGCACTTCGTAAAAAGCCTGCGACAGAATATGCTGGCCGGTATGCTGCTGCATGTGGTCAAAACGCCGCGGCCAGTCAATCCGGCCCCGGACTTCATCTTCGGCCAGCTCCTTTTCCAGGAAATGAAGGATGAGTCCGTTTTCCTCTTCCACCCTCACCACCCGGATGTCATTTAGCCAGCCCAGGTCATGAGGCTGGCCTCCGGATTCGGGATAGAAGGCCGTCCTGTCCAGGACCACGACCGGGCTGCCTTCTCTTGATTCGCGGCCGGTCACCCGGGCCGAAAATTCCTGCAGGTAAGCATCCTCAAAATAAAGCCGTTCGGTTGCCTGAACCCTGTCGGTTTGAATCATTCGTCCGCTCCGTTTTTTCCAAGTATATCACAGGCCGGCCGCCGGCGTAATTTCCCTTAAGCGGGCCGGCGCAGAGCGGAATCAGGTCCCGGCCATCCTGAGAATTTTCTCGGTGGTTTTGAAATGGGTCTTGGCCACTTTTTCCAGGATTTCCGGGCCGTGCTTTTTGACCAGCTTCAGCCCGGCTTCTTCCACCAGGGATGAAGCCCCCTTCGGCAGTTCCAGACCGAACTCTTCCGACAGGTCTTTTAATTTATAAAGGAAATGGGCCCTGGCCAGGATGGAAGCGGCCGCCACCGCCAGGTCGTCTTCGGCTCTGGTCTTCTGGATGAGGTTGATATTTTTCCCTTTTTTCAGAAGGGCTTCGCGGACGAACCGCTGGTCGCCGAACTGGTCGGTTATGGCCAGGGCGCAGTTGACTTCGGCCAGGAGGTTTTCTATTACCCGGGCATGACCCCAGGCCAGCAGCCGGTTCAGGTTGCGCAAATTCCTGTAAAGAGCATTGTAGCGTTCGGGGCCTATGGCCACCACCGAGCTCTTGTAGCCCTGCCTGAGGCTGCGGGCAATTTCCAGCACCCGGCCGTCGGAGAGTTTCTTGGAGTCCCTGACCCCGAGCTCCCGCAGAACCCCTTCCTGCCCTTCCGGCAGAAAGAACCCGGCCACCACCAGCGGGCCGAAAAAATCGCCCTTGCCCGATTCGTCGGTTCCGATGTGCCCGGCTTCAGGAGGAAAAAGTTCTTCTTGCTTCATGTTTCAGCTTTCTTCCAATCTCAAGCCCGCGGTTTGTTCCGCCGTGGCCTGCCGGCTTTATTTTACTTCAACCGACGCTCCGACTGTATGGCCGGCAAAAAATATTTTATCCGATTCTGAACCCGGCCGCAGCCGTCAGCTGAAAAGAGCAGAGCCGTCAGCCGGGCCGGAGATCACCTTTTCCTCAGAAATTCATCGATGGCCCGGGCTGCCTGCCGGCCGTCCCCCATGGCCAGAATGACCGTGGCTCCGCCGCGCACGGCGTCTCCCCCGGCATAGACCCCGGGCAGGCTGGTGGCCATCGTCTGGAAATCGACCTCAACGTTGCCCCAGCGGCCGAGTTTCAGGTCCGGAAGCTGCCGGATGAGAAGCGGGTTGGGGCTCTGGCCGATCGCCACCACCGCCAGGTCGACTTCGACTTCGAATTCCGAACCCGGAATCGGAACCGGTCGCGGCCGTCCGGAGGAATCTGGCTCCCCCAGAGCCAGTCTCTGCAGGACCATTCCCCGCAACTCGCCCCTCTCGTTCCCGAGAAACCGAACCGGGACTGTCAGGAAATTGAAGACGATTCCCTCCTCCTCGGCATGCTTGACCTCTTCCACCCTGGCCGGCATCTCGGCCCTTGACCGCCGGTAATAGATGGTCGCCTGGCCGGCTCCCAGCCTGAGGGCGGTTCTCACCGCATCCATGGCCACATTGCCGCCGCCGATGACGGCCGCTTTCCGGGCCCGGGGCACCGGGGTGTCAAATTCCGGGAAGCGGAAGCCCTTCATCAGGTTGACCCGGGTCAGATACTCGTTGGCTGAATAGACTCCGAGCAGATTTTCACCGGGTATGTTCATGAAGGACGGCAGTCCGGCGCCCGTTCCCAGGAAAAAAGCGGCATAACCTTCCCGGCGCAGGTCCTCCAGGCTGGCCGTTCGGCCGACGATAAAATTGGTCCTGACTTCGACTCCCAGGTTTTTTATGAAGTTGATTTCGGAGTGCAGAATTTCCCGGGGCAGGCGGAATTCGGGTATGCCGTAGGCCAGGACCCCGCCCGGAAGATGGAGGGCCTCAAAAACCGTTACCCGGTAGCCCAGTCGGGCCAGGTCGGCCGCGGCCGTCAACCCGCCCGGACCGGAGCCGACCACAGCGATCTTTTCCGGCTTCCGTGGGGTTCCGGAGCCGGAATGAAAACCGCCCCCCGTTCCTTCTCTGAGGCAGATATAATCAGCCACAAATCTTTCCAGATGGCCAATGGCCACCGGCTCCTTGCCGGCCCGAGCCAGATTGCATTCTTTCTCGCACTGGACTTCCTGCGGACAGACCCGGCCGCAGATGGCCGGCAGGCCGTTGGTCCGGCGGATTGTTTCCAGAGCTTTTTCCGGCTCCCCGGCCTCTATGTATTTAATAAAAGTTGGAATGTCTATGGCCACCGGACAGCCGGCCACACAGCCCGGCTGCCCGCAGTCCAGACATCTGCGGGCTTCGGCCCGGGCCAGGTCAAAGGTGTAGCCGAGGTTGACTTCCTTAAAATTTTTGACCCTGACCCGGGGTTCCTGCTCCGGCATCGGCTGCCGGGCGATGGCCATCCTTTTCTGGACGGACATGTCCCGGCGCAGGGCTTTTCTCCAGTCCCGCTCCCTCTCGGCCCGGAGTCTTTCCGCCTGTCCCGGTTCCAGCCTGTCGGGTCTGTTCATGCCGGTTTACTCCGTCCATTTCCAGAATTCCCGGTCAAGTCTGACCAGAGCCTGTTCTTCCTGCGACAGGAAAGCCCTCCGTCGGTTGAAGTATTCCTGCCAGTCAACACCCCGGGCTTCAAACCAGGGTCCGTCAACACAGGCAAAATAGGTGCGGCCGTCCACCGACACCCGGCAGGCTCCGCACATTCCGGTGCCGTCAACCATGATCGGGTTTAAGCTGACCAGGGTCTTAAGTCCCGACCCGGCCGCAGCTTCCGACATCTTAAACAGCAGATAACTGCAACCCATGACCATCAGCAGAGAAATATCAGGCCGGCTTTGGCGAACCGAATCCAGTCGCTCGCTTAACTCCCGGCCCGAGCTCAAACAATCCGCCCGGAACAGGGTTGCAAAATTATCGGCATATTTTCTTATTTTTTCTTCCCAGTATATATAAGCCGGGTCGCGGGCTTCAGCCAGAAAAATCACTTTGCGGCCGGCCTGTTTCAGCTCCCTGGCCAGAGGATAGAGACCTCCGATTCCATAACAGCCGCCGACCAGCCAGGCCGCGCCCGAATCGGGAATTTCCGGAGCCCGTCCGAGAGGCCCGGCCAGACCCGCCACCGCCTGTCCCGGCTTTAAGCCGGCCAGCTTCCTGGTGCTGACTCCGAGGTTCAGGAAAACCAGGTCAACCGTTCCCCGCCGACTGTCCCAGTCGGCCAAGTTGACCGGAATTCTTTCTCCCTTATCGTCGGGAATGACCATCACAAACTGCCCGGCCCGGGCGGAAGCAGCCACCTCCGGAGCTTCCAGCACCAGCCGGTAAAGGTTGGGCACCAGTCTTTCTGCCAGAACCACTCTGTTCATGATTTGATTTTAACCGTTCCTTTTATTATCCCCCGCCTGAAAAGCTCAAGCTTCAGGGAATCATCGGGCACCGGATTGATATAAGCCGAACCGGGCCTGAGTCCGGAGTTGAATTTGATTTCCAGGCTCAGGTTTCCGGAAGCTGTTTCCAGCACAACTTTTTGGCCTTCCTGCCATCCCCTCGAAACGCCGTCGCGGGGATTAAGCCACAGCCAGGCCGGATTCCTTATGGCCCGGAATCCGGGGCTCAACCCGGCCATGACCAGACCGGCGTACTGGTCAAGATTCTCTCCGACCACAATTTCAAGCTCTCCCTGAGAAGAGCCGGCGGCAGACCGGGGAGGGTTGTCGAGCTCCGAAAAATCAGGACCCAGCGGGAGATAATCGGCCGGGCCGCGCAGGTTTCCGGCCCGTTCTTCGCCCAGGATAGATTCCAGAACCGCAGCCAGATCCTCTATCTCCAAACTCTTGCCGACCGTTGCGGCCAGCCTGGAAATTATTTCTCTATCGGTCGGTTTTTTCCCGTTTCCGGGCAGGTCAGATTCCCGGCCGGCCTTTTTAATCCGGCCGGTCAGGTCAACCCACAGCCCGTCATTTTCCAGGCAGGCAGCACCGGGAATAAAAATATCGGCTTTTTCGGCCAGCCAGGTCATAAAAGGATTCTGAACAATTAACAACTCGGGCTGATTTTTGAGCGGCAGCTGTCCGAGCACATACAGCCCTTTTATTCGGCCGAGCTTGATTTCCTCTTCCAGCGGTTCCAGGCTCGTCAGCTGCCGAAGACCGAAGCGGCGGCCAAGCCCGGGAACCAGAAGTTCGTTGGCCCGTCCGGTCACCGGCAACAAATCGGCCTCCAGCCTCAGGCCGAGATTCCACAGGGCAACCAGGTTTTCAGTCCACCGGGGCTGCCGGAGAAACCTCTGTCCGAAAAGGAAAAGAACCGGTGAGGAAGTCAGCAGAATTCCCGCCGCCCGCTCCAGTTCTCCCGCTCTAAGCCCGCTGGCCGCTAACAGTTTTTCCTCCGGCCACAGGTTAAGTTCATCCAGGAGCCGGTGATAGCCGGGGAAGAAACTCAGCCGGGAGGATTTCAAGCTGACCCTTTTTAACAGGGCCAGCAGCGCTTCGGCTTCTTTTCCAGGAAAACATCTCAGGCCGACCTCGGCCGTCTGACCGGAACGATTCAGACCTGAGTCCAGCACCAGCAGTCGGGCTCCTCGCCTCAGTTCTTTCTTGAGTTCCAGCCAGAAGGCCAGGGCTTCGGAATTGAGGTCAATATCCGCCAGAAAGAAGGTCCGGTATCGAGCCAGTTCCTTAAAATCAATCTTCTGCGGGAATTCTATTCCCCGCTGGTTCTTGAACACAGTCACTTTTCCCAGGAAATCTTCCGGGTAAAAATAATAAAGGTGGTCTGTCCCCAGCCGGCGGCCGAACTGATAAAAAGCCAGCAGCCCGTCAGCCGGAACAGTGCCGCCAGATATCAGAGCGATTTCTTCCGGCCTGTATTTTGATAATGATTCGGCCGCGGCCGCCAGGGCTTCCCCCCGGGTGACCGGCAGCTGCCGGCTGTCCCGCTTTACGGCCGGAAATGATTCCGTCTGCGTCCGGTCGACTATTTCCTTCAGTCCGAACCGACCCCGGGCGCAGGCCGCAGCCAGAGTCGGGCCGCAGCCGCTTCCTGGGATAATTCTTCGCAATTGCCCATCCTCCAGATACTCAGCCTTCAGTTCGCAGCCCGAAGCGCACAGCGGACATATGAACGAACTTTCATATGTTTTGCGCCCCCGGGCGGCAGTTATTCCTCGTTCTACGAAGGCCGCCACCGGGCAGACATCCAGGCAGGCGCCGCAAAAACTGCAATCCGATTCCAGCAGACTTTTTTTCAGAAAAGTGCCGACGGCCGTTTCCGGGCCGCGCCCGATGAAACTGAGGACGTTTTCGCCCCTGACCTCGGAGCAGACCCGCACACAACGACCGCAAAGAACACAGAGATTGGGGGTATGAAAAATGAAAGGGTCCGACTGCCAGAGCGGAAGCCCCCGGTCTTCAAAGTCGAAAGTCACCTGTTTGAGTTTCAGGTATTCAACCACCCGTTGCAGCTGGCAGGCTCCGTCTTTAGGACAGAAAACGCAGCCCCCGGGTTCCAGGGCTTTGACCATGGTGGTCTTGAGCCGATCGCAGTCCGGTTTTTCCCGGCACAGAAGACAAAAATAGGGATGTTCGCTGAGAATCAGTTCCAGGACGGCCAGGCGAAGTGCCTCAAGCTTCGGGGAGCTGGTGACGATTTCCATGCCTTCTTCCACCAGGGTCTGGCAGGCCGGAGAGCGATGGGGACGGCCTGCTATTTCCACCAGGCACAGCCGGCAGCCGGCAAAGGCCGGCAGCCCCTCCAGGTCGCAAAGAGAGGGAATAAAAATGCCATGGCTCCGGGCGCATTCCAGCACGGTCATCCCGGGACGGGCTTCAACCGTTTTCCGGTCAATTGTCAGTTTGACAGCCGGGCCGGGCATTTCACTTCTCTCCCGATTTTTCCACACTCTCCGCTTCTTTCCTGTTTAATTTTTTGACGGCCGAAATCCCGGGCGGACAGGCCGCCAGACAGGCCCCGCACCTGGTGCACAAATTCTGGTCTATACTCGGGTAACCGTCCTCAGCCGGGGTTATCGCTCCCGCCGGACAGGATTCCAGACACAGCCGGCAGGCGGTGCAAAGGTCCTTAGCTATTATGTAAGAAATAAGTCCCCGGCAGACACCGGCCGGGCATTCCCGGTCGACTACATGTTTTTCCAGCTCGGCTCTGAAATAACGAAGGACACTCAAGGCCGGGTTGGCCGCCGTCCGGCCAAGGCCGCACAGAGAAGCTTCCTGCATCGTCCGGCTGACTTTTTCCAGCCGGTCCAGGTCTTCCAGGCTTCCCTGACCGCGGGTTATTTTTTCCAGTATCCCGACCAGACGGGCTGTTCCCAGCCGGCAGGGAGCGCACTGGCCGCAGGATTCATCCCGGGCAAAACGCAGAAAATAGAGAACCAGGTCGACCAGGCAGGTGGCTTCGTCGATGACGATCATTCCGCCCGAGCCCATGATAGAACCGGCCGCCTGCAGGCTTTCATAGTCAAGCGGCAGGTTGAATAGTGAAGCCGGAAGACAACCGCCGGAAGGCCCGCCGGTCTGGACGGCTTTGATCTTCTGTCCGGGCTCCGGGCCGCCGCCGACTTCTTCTATCACCTCTCCCAGCGTCAGTCCAAACGGGACTTCAACCAGCCCGGTCGACCGGACTTTGCCCACCAGCGAAAAAATTTTGGTGCCCTTGCTGCCGACAGTTCCGACTCCGGAAAACCAGGCCGGCCCATTCTGAATTATCAGAGGCACATTGGCCCAGGTTTCCACGTTGTTGATGACCGTCGGCCGCCCCCAAAGACCTCTGACCACCGGGAAGGGCGGCCTCTGCCGGGGAAAAGCCCGGCGGCCTTCTATAGAGGCGATCAGAGCCGTTTCTTCTCCGGACACAAAAGCCCCGGCCCCCATCACCAGTTCCAGGTCAAACGAAAAACCGCTGCCCAGTATATTATCTCCCAGAAGCCCGGCAACTCCGGCTTTCTCCAGCGCGGCCTGCACCCGTTCGATGGCCAGCGGATATTCCTGCCTGATATAGATAAAACCCCGGGCCGCTCCGACCGCGTAGCCTCCGATTATCATTCCTTCAATTATGCTGAAGGGATTGCTTTCCAGAAGCCCCCGGTCCATATAAGCTCCAGGGTCCCCCTCGTCTCCGTTGCAGATAAGATATTTGTCCTCCTGTCCCGCCTCCCGGGCCAGCCGCCATTTTAGACCGGTGGGAAAACCGGCTCCGCCCCTTCCCCGCAATCCTGAGGACAGAACCAGGTTGATAACCTCCTCCGGGGAGAGGCCCGACAGCACTTTTTCCAGGGCCAGGAAGCCCCCGTGTTCCAGGTAACTTTCCAGACTGTCCGGGTCAAGAGTCAGGTGCCGGTCGAGCAACCAGCGCAGCTGTTTTTTAAGAAAGGGCAAATCGTTGAGTGTCGGCAGAACCTGACGGCCGGCACTCTCCCTGTAGGCCAGCTCCGGAACCATCCTGCCGTTGATAATAGTTTCCTCCACCAGCAGCGGAACTTTTTCCGGACTCAGATTGGGATAAAAAATTTTCCCGGGAAAGATAACCAGGTCGGGTTCCAGTTGACACAGGCCGTGACAGCCGGTGAGTCTGAGTTCAACCGATTGTTCGAGGCCGCGTCTTCGCATTTCTCCGGCCAGAGCCTCGGCCACAGCCAGGGCTCCCGAGGCCCGGCCGCAGCTGGCAGCCGAGACGCTGACCAGCCGCTCCGGTTTCGGCGCCGCCTGAAGGTCGGCCCGCAGCGACCGCAATTCCCCGACTGTCCTTATTCTCGGCCGGTTCATTTTTAATTCCCGATTAATTTTTTCACTATTTCCGGCACCCGGTCAGGTCGGACTCGGCCCTGATACTCACCGTCAACAACCACCACCGGAGCCAAGGCGCAGCAACCAAGACAATTGACCGTCTTCAAAGCCACGACTCTCTCCGGGTCATCCTGTCCCGGGCTGACCCCCAGGAGACGTGAGAACTCGGCCGCCAGCTCCGGCGCTCCCCGGACGTGGCAGGCTGTTCCCTGGCAGACAGTCACCTGGTGCCGGCAGCCGGGCTTTAACCTGAAAGCGGAATAAAACGTGACCAGACCGTAGACCTCAGCCTGAGAAACGGCAAAGTAATCGGCCGCCCGGCTGAGGGCCTCCTCCGGCACATAACCGAACTCCTGTTGAACCCGGTGCAGAAAAAGAATCAGGTGCCTTCGCTCTTCCGGCAGGGTGGCCAGAATGGCTTCTAATTTCTCAACCAGGTTATTGCTGCTTTTCATCAAACTGAATATCAGGGCTGGAATGGACCACCCGTCCGTCAACCATGGTCAGCACCACCCGGGCCTGGATGATTTCCTCCGGTCGGAGACGGAACAGGTCCCGGTCGATAACCACCAGGTCGGCCAGTTTGCCCGGCTCCAGCGACCCTTTTTCCTTTTCTGAAAACTCGGCGTAAGCCGCCCTGACCGTATATGACCTGATGGCCTCTTCCAGAGTGACCTTTTCTTCCGGAATCCAGCCCTCAGGGTTCCGGCCGTCAAGAGTTCTCCGGGTGACGGCGGCGTAAATTCCGGCCAGCGGGCTGAGCGGGGCCACAGTCCAGTCGGAGCCGAACACCAGAACCGCTCCCACTTTCTGCAGCGACTTAAAAGCGTAGGTTGTCCGGGCTCTTTCCGGACCAATTTTCTTTTCAGCCCAGCAGCCGTCGTCGATGGCGTGATAAGGCTGGACCGAGGCCACCAGGCCCAGCTTCCCGTAACGTTCGATGTCAGTTTTCCTCAGATGCTGGCAGTGCTCTATTCGCCAGCGCCGGTCGCGGGGCCCGTTTTCGGCCCAGATCTTTTCCATCAGGTCGAGCAGAATGGCGTTGGCCCGGTCGCCGATGGCGTGGATGGCTACCTGAAGCCCGGCCTGGTCGGCCTGCCGCAGTCTCTGTTCCATGATTCCTTCCGGAAACATATGCGAGGCCAGCAGTCCGTAAGCTTGAGGATTGTCGGAATAAGGTTCGAAAAACAGGGCGGTGGCGGAACCCAGGGAACCGTCTACAAAACCCTTCAGCCCGGCCAGCCTCAGGAATGGATGCCCGAAGCCCGATTTTATTTTAAGCCGGAGAAAGCTCTCAATTTCCGGGATCTGAATATAGACATACAGCCTGGCCGTCAGCTCACCGGTCGCCAGAAGTTCCTGGTAGACTTCAAAGCTGGCGGCCTCGGACATGTCATGAACCGAGGTGACCCCGTTGGCCGCAGCTTCTTTAAGAGCGATTCTCACCGCGTCCTTTTTTTCTTCTAAAGAAGGCGGCGGTATGACCGCATAGACCAGGTCTGCGGCCGCATCTTTGAGAATCCCGGTCGGCTCGCCGGTCTTCGGGTCACGGACGATTTCTCCGCCCGGGGGGGAGACGGTGTTTCTGTCAATCCCGGCCAGTTTCAGGGCCAGGGAATTGACCAGCACCATGTGGCCGTCAAAGCGGTTGACACATACCGGATGGTCGGGAGTGAGGGCATCAATCCAGTCTCTGGTCGGAAGAACAGGCGGAGAGAACTGCTGGTGGTCCCAGTCGCCGTTAAGAATCCAGGAACCGGCCGGAAGTTCGCGGGCTTTGGCCGCAATCCGGCTGACGAATTCCTCCCGGCTGCGGCACTCCCTTAACTGAACCGAGCGCAGAGCCAGGCCGCCATTCAGGAAATGGGTGTGGGCATCGATGAATCCGGGCAGCACCAGTCGGCCCTGGAGATCGAGGACCCGGGTTCCGGGCCCGGCCAGCTTTTTAATTTCTTTATTGCTGCCGGTTTTAAGAATTCTATTCTGGACTACGGCCAGGGCCTCAACTTCGGGACTGTCTTCGGTCCCGGTCCAGATATGACCGTTAAGCAGGATGGTCTCGGCCATGGGTCCTCCTTGTTTCTGGCAGCCGGAAAGAATCAGGCCTGCCGACAGAACCAGCAGAAAGATTTTCGTCCAGGTTTTCAGCCCTCGGTTCATCCTCCGGTCAACTCCTTCCAAAAACGCAAAGCGCGGGACCGGGGTGTCAAACCGAAACTCATAAGTCGCTCCAGATGGACTCCGCTCCGCAAATCCGGCCCGGTTCATCCTCTATTATTGTAGCCTTTTTATAAATTCCAGGCTTCAAGGCTCAAGCTCCAGGCAGGAAAAATCTTCCGGAATGAACAACCGACCGCGGTAATTTTCCCTGATTTCGGTTTCTATTTCCGCGGCTGAAAAATCCAGGTCGCTGAAAAAATGACAGGGAACCAGCAACCTTAATCCGGCCTTCCCGGCGGCCTGCCCCAGCTCCAGAGAATTGCTGTGCATCGTCCGCAGGAAAGGCAGCTGGTCGAGATAGCGGGAAGGAGTGCTGCAATCATGGATCAAACAGTCCGCTCGGGCAGCCAGCCTGAACAGCGGTTCATGGATCGGAGTGTCGCCTGAGTAGATGACCCGGCCCGAGCCGGTTTCGAACAGAAAAGCCAGAGAGGAAGAATGATGCGGCACCGGCCAGCCGGTTACCGCCAGCCCGGGTGACAGTTCAGTCCTCAGCCCCGGGGCCAGGACTACCGGCTCCACCCGGTAAGAAATTTTTTCTTTTCTTAGGCCAAAAAGGTCCAGGAGCCGCAGGCAGAAGTCAATCGTCTCGGCTGAGCCGAAAAGCCTGACGGTTTTTTCTTCCAGCATCAGGCTGTGAACAAAAGCCGGCCAGCCGTAAACGTGGTCGGCATGGATGTGACTGATGAAGACGGCCGAAACCTCCTGCGGCTTCCGGCCGGCTTTAATGATTTTCTGAGTAAGGGACCCGGGACAGTCAACCAGCCACAGCTCTCCGCCGGTTTCCAGAAGAAAGCTGGTATTGTCCCGGCAGGAGGTGGGAACCGCTCCTCCGGTTCCCAGGAAAATAATTTTCATTTCTCGCCTTTCTTAAATCAACAGAAGACTCTTTATAAAAAATTTCGAAGAATAAATCAACCGGCCTGGCCTCTCCGACGCAGTCTGAATTGACAGGAAGCGGCCGCTGAGTTAGATTTTAAGCCTGATTTTTAGGAAATAATTATAAGAGATGAACCAATCTCCATCCGGCCTCAGGGTTTCCTCGCCCGGCAGAATCTGCCTGTTCGGCGAACACCAGGATTACCTGAACCTGGAGGTGATCGCCTCGGCCATCAGTCTCAGATTCTATGTTGAAGGCCGGCCGGCCGGCGGTCGGGAGTTAAGAATTCATCTTCCGGATACCAGCGAGGAAGACAGCCTGGTTCCCGAAGCCGAACTCCCCTACCTCAAACCCCGGGATTACCTGCGAAGCGCGGTCAACATTCTGCTCAGGCTTGGCTGCCGTTTTCGACAGGGCTGGGACATAGTCATGCACGGCGAAATCCCCATCAACGCCGGGACCTCAAGCTCCTCGGCCATGGTGGTGGCCTGGACCGGCTTCCTGCTGGAAATTTCAGGCTGCCGACATCTGGCCCCCGAACCCGGGGCCGTGGCCGAACTGGCTCACCGGGCGGAGGTGATAGAATTCCGTGAGCCCGGCGGCCAGATGGACCATTACACTTCGGCTCTCGGAGGGACCGTCTGGATTAAATTCGCCGGCGGCTTGAAAGTTACGCCACTGTCTTCACCTCCCGGGACTTTCGTCCTGGGAGATTCTCTGGAAAAAAAAGACACCACCGGCACCCTGGGCTCGGTCCGGGAGAGAGTTGCCCGCGGTCTGGAAATAATAAAAAAGGAATTCCCGGGACTGAGCCTGGCCACGGTCAGCGAACCGGAAATTCTTAAACTAAGCCGGAATCTGCCCCCGGAAATAAGAAATCCTCTTCAGGGTGCGGTGCTGAACCGGATTCTGACCGGGGAGGGCCTGAAGGTTCTCAGAGCCGCTTCATTCGACGGCCGGGAATTCGGCCGCTTGCTGACCGAGCATCAGAAAGTGCTCAGGGAGCTGGTGGGAATTTCCACTCCGAAGATCGACCGAATGTTGAGGGCCGCTCTGGAAAACGGCGCTCTGGGCGGCAAGGTCAACGGCTCGGGCGGCGGCGGCTGCATGTTCGCCTACGCTCCCGACGACCCGCAACGGGTGGCCCGGGCCATCGAGCAGGCCGGCGGACGGCCCTACATCATCAGACCCGATTCGGGATTGAAAGTCGAGACAGAATTGCCGGCCCGGCAATAGACAAATTTCTGATTTATTGTAAAATATAACTTCCATTTAATCTTAAGGCTCGGCCAATTCCAATTTATCGGGGCCCGGTTTTCTTACCGGTTCAGCCCAGGAGGAAGCTCGATGATTGACGCTACCAAGATAAGAAAAGGAATGATCATCAAGATGGAAGGACAGCTTTACCGGGTCATGGACTATCAACTGATCACGCCCGGCCGCTGGAAAGCCATGGTCCAGACCAAACTGCGGAATATCAAGGACGGCTCGCAGCTGGAATACCGCTTCCGTTCCGAAGACCGGGTGGAACAGGCTTACTTAGAAGAAGCGGAAATGGTCTTTCTGTACCGGAGCGGCGATGAATTTTATTTCATGAATCTCCAGACCTACGAACAGATAAAACTCGACCTGGAAGCAATCGGAGACGGAGTGAATTATCTGCTGCCGGACATGGTCCTGACCATTGAATTCTACGAGGGCCAGCCGGTCGGCATCCACCTGCCCAATACCGTCGACCTGAAAGTGGTGGAGACCGAACCGATACTGAAGGGCGCCACCCAGACCGCCATCAACAAGCCGGCCAAGCTGGAGACCGGGCTGGTGATTCAGGTGCCCCAGTTTATAAAAGAGGGCGACGTCATCAGGGTTGATACCAGAGAAGACAAATACCTGGAAAGAGTTAAGACCAGATAACCGAAGCCGCGGCTTCTGAGCCGGTTTCAGCGCTTTAGCTCCGCTCAGCGCCAGCGCCTGTGATTACCTTTTTAATTATCAACATCAAGAATATTTCTGAAAAATTATCCGGCCAGAACCGGATCTTAAGCCAGGGTAAAATTTATCGCCCGCCTTGAAGTCGATCAAACCACCGCTTCTGAATCGGCTGTTCTCAAAAAGAATTCTATTTGATTTGAGCCGGCTTTATCTCTTTTTCAAACTTAAAACCGGTGCTGATGGACGCCGACATTGCCGAAACTGTCCCTGACTCTAATCAGCAGCAGGTTGTCGGAACCGGCCGGGATCTTCACCGTAAATTTGAAATTTTCGCTCCGGGAATCGCACAGCCCGTCCACCGGGAATACCAGCTGCCAGTCTCCGGGCCTGACCAGAAATTTCACCTCTTCAATGTAGGAATAGGAATCCTCGGCCACAAAACTCACTTCCAGGCCCTCGGCACTCCGGCTGGCCATAAAGTTCTTAACCGCCGGCAGGGAGTTATCTATGACCAGCGGCTGGCTGGTTTTTTCAGTTTTCTTCTCGGTCCCCGGGGGATTGGAAGGCAGGTCGGTGGCCTCAACCTTCAGCCAGTAAGTGCCGTCGGGAAAATTCCTGGTATCAAAGGAAAAAAGTTTGTCGGCCAGTTTCTCCTGCATCAACCTCCAGCTGTTCTCCCCTTCTTTTCTAAGATAAATATTGAAAGCCAGCTTATCCTCATTTTCGTCGGAGGCCTCCCAGGTAATAGTCCTGAAACCCTGGCGCTCAGCTTTCTTGGGAGTCAGGAAAAAGCCGGTCTCCTCCTTCCGGCGGGCTCCTTCTTTCGAAGCCTCGTCCAGCCCTAGGATGACTTCGTCCTGTTCCGGCGGCTTGATAAAAACCTGGTTGGCCGGCAGAACATCCAGCTTGTCTATGACCGGGGCCACGTTGGCCTGCAGATAAAAAGCCAGAAGCCTCTGGAGGCGCGGCTGCTTCCGGGCATCCGGGCTCTTAAGACTGATTTTCAGCTGAAGGTAGCGCCCGGCCGGGCTCAACACTCTCTCATCGGGACGGCCGTAAGGCGGCGACCAGTCGCTCCAGGTGTCGTCGGGCTCGGCCGTGTTGCCGCTCCGGGACTGAATCTGGAGCGAAGCTCCCTGAGGCAGGTCCGCCTCCCAGCTCAGGCGTCCCCAGTTTGAAAGTATCTTAGCATCCAGCACCGGGCTCAGATACTCAGCCGAAAAATTCTGGTCGGCTTGAAGAAGGCCCAGAAAACAGGGATTATTGCCCAGGACCTGGGTCTGCTGACGGAACCTAAAAAGCCTGTAGACCTGTTCAGAACCGGTCTGGGCCAGAAGTTCCAGCCCGCCCTGTCTGTCGAGCGAATACAGGCGCCCCTGGTTGCCGGTTCCCAGGATTAGCTTCTGACGTTCGGCATCATAGACCAGGCTGTAGACGATTTCCTCTCCCGAGCTCCAGAGCTTTCTGGCCAGGCCGTCCGGAGTCACCTGGAAAACGGCTCCCGAGACCGCAGCCGGAGTCTTGGTCCTGGTCTGGGTTTCCGGAACCGAGATCTCCTCAGTCTCCACAGCCGCGGCCACGGCCGATACGGCCACACTGACTTCGGTGTCGGCTTTGGCCGGGGGCGTGGCCGGCGCCGAACTTACGGTGGCTACCGATTTGGACGGAGCGCCTCCGGCGCTGAGATAGATATTACCCTGACCGTCCAGGACGACATTTCTGACTTCTTCATATCCCGAATCAAAAATAACGCTGACCCGGCCTGAAGCCGAAATCCGGTAAAGCTGTCCCCGCCCGCCGCTTCCGGCCAGCAGGTCTCCCGCTGAGGTCTGGACCAAACAGAGAATGTGATTATCCCGGGTTTTGAACAGCAGCCGTCCGGCCCCGGCCGGATTGATCTCGTATATCCCGCCGCTCTCTCCGACCGCAGCCAGCAGGTTTCCTTTTTCTGTCAACACCAGGTCCCAGATATAACGTTCCTGAGGATTGAAAAACTCCTCGCCCTTGTTGCCGGCGGTGATCTTATAAATTTTTCCGTTAGGCGAAGTCCCGGCGTACAGGATTCCCTTGGCATCCACCGCCAGAGCGGTCACATCCAGCTCGGCCGTCTGGAAATACAGTTCGGCTTTTTTATCCTTGCCCAGGCGATAGATCTTTCCGCCGTGGCCGGTGCCGAGGAAATAACTGCCGTCGGGTCCCTGGGCCAGCGACAGGTAGAATTCTTCGGCCGGCAGGTCCAACTTTTCCAGCCGGGGACCGATCGACAGAACGCCATCGGAGGACAGGGAAGCCCCGGTGAATTTTCCCTTCAGGAAATCTTCCCTGGAACGAAGCTCCCATTTCCTCGGAACCACGGCCTGAAGCTCGGAGACAGCCAGCAACAGGACCAATATTTTCAGAGCCGGCAAAAATCTTTTGTTCATTTCTAAGCCTACCTTATTTATTTATATAAGCGCCTGAGGCTCATCCCGGCAGCTATTTTTTTATCCTGACCGGAACAGTCACGGCACCGCGGAAGACATAGGGAACCGGCAACTGGTATTCGGTCAGGGTGGATTTGTTAATTTCAGTCAGGCCGGAAGTCGAGGCCCGGGGCGAGATAAACATATTCTTCAGGCTGGGGGGAAGATTGGGCAACTCTTCACCCTTGAGAAAAAGTCCGGGCCGTGGAGCCACCACCTTGAAATAGATCCGGTTGTTTTTCCGGAGATTGCCCAGCAACCGGATGAGCTGATTCAGGTTTCTCGGCCGGAAATCCTGCGTCCGATAAAGGCTCCGTTCCAGCTGCTGAATATAAGAGGCTTCAGCCACCACCAGCTCAAACTCTGTTCCCGGCGGCAGTGAGGGAGCCAAAAATTCCACCTCTTCGGTTTTCAGGTCGTTGCCCTGGGTTCTGAAGTAGGTCTTAACCTGAATTACCTCCCCCGGCTGAACTTCATATCTGTCGAGGAGAACTTTTTCCAGGGTGGCTATCCGCAGCTGCTCCACCACCCTGATTTTGACCTCGATTTGATTCAGGCCGACCTCCTGGAATTCATTATTCTTGAGCATGTAAACCACGGCCGCCACCAGCCCGGAAAGACTGGTGCTGGCGCTGTCCATATTCCCGCTGAACAGGTCTTCCAGGCGGACGCTGAGCCCGCCTTCCAGGAAAAGGTTGGCTTCAAAATCAACCGACAAATTCCCGTACGAACGTTCCTCGGTGCCGAGCAGGGTGTACAGGGCCAGGTTGACCAGGGCCGGGGTCAGCACCTGGTCGTTGACCAGCTTCAACTTAAACTTCTTAACATTCACCGGGCTGTCCTGGACTTCAACGTTAAGCGGAATATAACGCGGCAGGGCTCCGATTTCAGCCAGAACGCCGCTGGTCCGGTCCTGAAGCACCCGACCGATGAGCTGCCCGGTCGAAGCCAGCTTGAATGAACTCTCCAGACTTGGAACCACAGCCAGAACTTCGGCCGTGGTCAGGCCGTAATCAACCGGGCCGAGATTATAAAAAGGATGGCCAAAGGCCAGTATCCTTTTGCCTTCAACATAAGTAACCGTGCCCACCGCGGTCAGGTCCAGGTCGCCCGTCACCAGTTGCACCCCGACTGCCTGTCCTTCGCTCAGGGTCACCGGCTGGGGAGCCAGGTTAAGGGTCTGGCCGGCAGCCTGTCCGGTTCCCAGAACCGGCTGAAAATTATTCCGGCTGAAGAATGACTGATAAAGCCGGAAAGCCTTCTCGGAAAATCCGGAAAAAATGAGCGGCACCTTTACCGGAACAAGAGCCCGGTCAGGAACGGACGTGTCTCCGGTCCGGGAAAAAAATTCCTGGTAGGCCCGGCTGAGTCCTTCCTGGGTCAGCGATTCCAGGTTTAAGGCCGGCGGCAGTCCGGCTGTCGGACGGGTTGACTGGCTGCTGCCGGTCAGAGCGAGCATTTCTTCTATCGGGGTCAGGCCGGCAATCGCTTCCTTGGCGAAGGCGTAGCTGAAAGCCACGGCCCCGATCAGCTGACCGTCAATGTAAACAGGGCTTCCGCTCATCCCGGCTATAACGCCGGTATTTTCCAGCCCCTGACCCTTGAGACGGGCCAGAATCCAGTTGCGGCCGGGCTGGACATTTTCCATTACGCCCAATATTTCGACTTCAAAATTTTCTACCTTGTTGCCTGAAAAAACGCTTCGCCCGGTGCCCTTCATCCCGGGCTTAACCTGGGACAGGGGCATTATTCTGGCCGCCCCCTGAAGCCAGGACAGACCGAACACCAGGCAGGATAAAATCAGGACAGAACATTTCTTGAATTTAACTGGAAAGAAAAAAGGCATGCCTGACCTCTTCCGGGCTCCTCACTCCCCTCAGGGAATTATGCCCAGGGCCCGGCCGCATTTCTCAAAAGCCGCCAGTATCAACCGGAGTTCTTCATCGGTATGGTTGGCTGAGTAGCTGGTGCGAATGAGGGCCTGACCATGGGGAACCGCAGGATGGATGACCGGAGTGGTGAAAATTCCCTCGTCCCTAAGAGTTTTCCACATGGCAAAGCATTTCTCATCGTCGCCGATCAGAATGGGAATAATAGGAGTCTGGCTGGGACCGGTATTGAAACCCAGTTTCTGGAAACTTTCTCTCATGAAATTAGTCACCTGCCACAGCCTTTCTCTTCTTTCCGGCTCGGTTTCTATAACTTCCAGAGCAGCCAGGACTGCGGCCACCGAGGCCGGAGTAGCCGCTGCGCTGAAGATCAGGGAGCGGGCATGATGTTTTATGTAACTGACCACTTTTTTCTTGCCGACCACAAAACCGCCGATGGAAACGAAGGACTTGCTGAAGGTTCCCATGACCAGGTCGACCTCGTCTTCCAGACCGAAATGCTCGGCCGTGCCGCGGCCATGCTTTCCCAGAACCCCCAGACCGTGAGCGTCATCAACCATCACCCGGGCTTTATATTTCTTGGCCAGCGGGACTATTCCAGGCAGGTCGGCGATGTCGCCTTCCATGCTGAACACTCCGTCCACCACGATCAGTTTTCCCTTACCGTCGGGAATCTCGGATAGAACTCTTTCCAGGTCGCGCAGGTCATTATGTTTGAATTTTTTAACCTCGGCTTTCGACAGGCGGCAGGCGTCGATGATGCTGGCGTGGTCCATCCGGTCGGTGATCACCACGTCGTCCTTTCCGGCCAGCGAAGAAATGATACCCAGGTTGGTCTGGTATCCGGTGGAGAAAGTAACCGCGGCTTCTTTATTCATAAACCGGGCCAGCCTGTCCTCCAGGATTTCATGAAGATCGATCGTTCCGGTCAGAAACCGGGAGCCGCAGGTGGCCACCCCGTAGCGGTCGATGGCTTCCTTGGCCGCCTGCATTACCTTAGGGTGGTCAATCAGGCCAAGATAATTATTGGAGCCGATCATAATCATTTCCCGGCCCCTGACCTTTACCCGGTTTCCCTTAGCTTCGGAAATCGGGGTGAAATAAGGGTAGAGCCCCGCAGCCATGACTTCCTCGGCCCGGCTGAATTCGTAACACTTGTCAAAAATGTCCATTGTGTCCTCCTGACTTTTCAGCTGCTAAATTTACGGTTTATATTTATTACCTTTTTAGCCGACTTTTTTCAACCTTAATTGACCGCCGGCCCGGCTTGGTCTAAAATCAGGCCATGAAAGCCCTGGTCACCGGAGCTACCGGATTCATCGGCAGCCGACTGATAGAAAGGTTATTGGCTGCCGGCCACCGGGTCCAGGCTCTGGTCCGAAACCCGGCTAAACTCAACTGGTTGCAGCCGGTCGAAAACCTCGTTCTGCTCAAAGGAGACCTTTTTTCCCTGCCGGACTTGCCGGCCGATTGCGAGGTTGTCTTCCATCTGGCGGGGCTGACCAAAGCCGCCAAGCCGCGCGATTATTATACTGTAAACCAGGGCGGAACGGCAAGCTTGCTGGAAAAGCTGGAGACAAGCGGGCTGGCGCCCAGGTTTATCCACCTGAGCAGCCTGGCCGCCGGACGCCCCTCGCCCGACAGAACACCGGTCAGAGAAGATGAGCCCCCCTGCCCGGCCTCAGCCTACGGCCGCAGCAAGCTCCTGGCCGAAGAAGAAGTCCTGAAGAAAAAAGAAAAGATGCCGGTTATTATCCTGAGGGCCGCGGCCATTTACGGACCGCGAGACGCAGACTTTCTGCAACTCTTCAGGATGGTAAAACGGGGCTGGCTGCCGTCTTTCAACCGAGAGCTGATGATGAGCCTCTGTTATGTCGATGACCTGGTTCGGGCTCTGGAGCTCTGCACCTTCGTTCCTTTCAGAAGCGGAGAAATCTATAACCTGGCCGACCCGGTGCCCCGAAGCTGGGAAGAAATCGGGCAGGAAGCGGCCAGAATTCTGGGCTGCCAGGCCAGACCGGTCAGGTTCCCGCTCTGGCTGGTAAAAGGAGCCGCCGGAGTGTCCGAAGTTTTTTCCAGGATTTCGGGCCGACCCAGCGCCCTCAATCTCAGCAAGTGTCGTGATATGGAGAAGCTGTTCTGGGTGGCCGACACCAATAAAATAAAGCGCGACCTGGGTTTTGAAACCGCCTGGACCTTCCCGCAGGCGCTGAAAGTAACCCTGGACTGGTACCGGGAGAATAATTGGTTATAAAAAATTCCTCTTTATCAACAACATTATTTCTGATATTTTTTTCTGATCAGGTAAATGGTCGCTATAAATTTTATTAATTATATGGAGTATAGCCGATGGATAATAAGAGAAGAACCGTAATCACCGGAATCGGACACTACGTCCCGCCCCGGGTGGTCACCAACTTCGACCTGGAAAAAATGATTAACACCTCAGACGACTGGATAAGAGAACGGACGGGAATTGTCGAGCGTCACTGGGCTGAACCCGGAGTCGGGACATCAGACCTGGCCGCCGAAGCCGCTCTCAGAGCCATCGCCGACGCCAGTATAGACAGGTCGGAAATAGATTTCATAATCGCGGCCACTCTCTCCCCCGACCATTATTTTCCCGGCATCGGAGTCATGGTCCAGGCCAAGCTGGGACTGGGCGAAATCGGAGCCCTTGACATCAGGGACCAGTGTTCGGGTTTCATCTACGCCCTGTCGGCAGCCGACCAGTACATCCGGACCGGCACTTATAAAAAGATTCTGCTGGTGGCGGCCGAACTGCAATCTGCCAACCTGGATTATTCGGACGAAGGCCGGGATATGGCAGTGCTGTTTGGAGACGGAGCCGGAGCCGTAATTCTGGAGCCCAATGATTCCGGGGACGGCCGGGGAGTGCTGTCCTGCCACCTTTTCTCCGACGGGCGTTTTGTCAACGAGCTATGGATGGAAAAGCCATCTTCAAAAGATAATCCAACCTTCCGGACGGAATTTTTTGAACAGGGCAAATTCTATCCCCGGATGAACGGCCGGACCGTTTTTAAGAACGCCTGCGACAAGATGCCTCAGGCCGTTTTGTTCGGTCTCAAACACCTGGGCCTGACCGTCGGCGATATAGATTACCTGATCCCCCATCAGGCCAACGACCGCATTTCCCAGATGGTAGCCCGCGGCCTCAAGATTCCCGAAGAAAAGGTAATCAGAAACATCAGCCAATACGGCAACACCACCGCCGCCTCCATTCCGATCGCTCTGTCGGAAGCGGTCAAGGACGGACGGATCAAGCCGGGAATGCTCATCGCCCTGACCGCCTTCGGGGCCGGGTTTACCTGGGGCTCAGCTTTTATCAGGTGGTAAAGCCCCGAAAATTTGAATTTCGGATTGATATTCAAAATTAATTTGTGATAAGCTAAAATTTTGAGAAAGAAATCAGGCTTTTGCCGGATAAATCGCCAGACGAGGAGGTCTTAGGAATGAAGAACACAAGACTCTTGATCCTGGGCGCAGCCGTATTTGTCCTTTTGCTGCCGCTGGGACAGGCTCTGGCCCAGAGCCAGGAAGACGCCAAGTTCCAGAAAATTCTGGAAACCTACCTTGATGAATACTGGAAATTCTATCCCACCCAGGCTACCGTGGCCGGATACTACAAATACAACGACAAGCTGGAAGATCCCAGCCAGTCCAATGTCGACAAGAGAGACGAGGTCATCAAGAAAATAAACAGCGACATCATCAAGCTCGACCGCTCTAAGCTATCACCCGAAAACCAGCTGGCCCTGAATATTCTGTTTGACTACATCGACCTGGAATTCGTCAAGCTGGAGAATCTGCTGCCCTGGGATTACAACCCGCTTTTTTACAACGACATCATTATCACCGGCCTGCACAGTCTGCTGACCAAGGATTTCGCTCCAATCGACAGCCGGGTGCGCAGCGCCACCGAAAGGTTGAAAGCCCTGCCCAACCTGATAAAAAGGGCCAAGGACAATCTGAAAACCCCGGCTCAGATTTACACCGAAACCGCCCTGAAGCAGCTGCCCCATATCATCAATTTTTATAAGAATGAAGCTCCGGCCCTGGCCGGATCTGCTTCCGACCCGGTCAAGCAGGCTTTTCTGGCCGAGATCAACAAGGCCGTTCCGCTGCTCGAAGATTATCAGAGGTATCTCCGCTCGGATCTGCTGCCTAAATCAACCGGCAACTTCCGGCTCGGCCCGGAAGTCCATCGTCGCTTGATCCAGAGGCTGTCTGGCTCGGCCATCAGCCAGGAAGAGCTGGCCAACAGAGCTCAGGCCGACGTCAAGAACATCCGCCGCGAAATGTTCCTGGTCTGCATCCCTCTCCACAAAATGATGTATCCCGAAGTCGACATCGAGCAGCTCCAGGGCGACCCGGATACCATCTGGAACCGGATCATCCGCAATGTTTTTGATAAGATCAAGGTCTTTCATCCCGGTAAGGAAGACCTGATCAACAAGGTTTCCGCCTCGGCTGAAAGCCTCAAGAAATTCGGACTGGAATCCAAGCTTTTTCCCGTTCCTTCAGAAAGCCTGGAAATTAAGCCCATGCCCGGCTATTTCGCCGGACGGGGCCGGGTCAGGCTGAGCGGCCCGGGAGCCTATGACACCCAGGGAAAATACACGGCAGAAATCGCCCTCATTCCCGAGGACTGGTCGGAGCAGAAAATCAAAGATTATCTGGAAGAGTACAATAATTTTTATCTTGAGTTGGTAACTGCTCAAAAAATCTTTCCCGGGACTTTCGTCCCGCTGGTATCCACCCGGAAAGCCTCCAGCCTAATAACCAGGCTTTTCCCCAACCCGGCGCTTCTTCTGGGCTGGCCCATTTTCGTTCAGCAGAATCTGATATACGCCGGCTACGGCGACTACGATCCCAGGTTGAGGCTCAACCAGTTGAAACTCATGCTGAAAACCGTCATGGATTTCCAGATGGACCTGAACATCCACCAGGGCGGCATTACCAAAGAACAATTTATGAGATATCTGACGGTCACCGGCTTCCAGACCGAAGCCGAAGCCGAGACCAAATGGGATAACCTGGTTTTGAATCCCGGTTCCGGAGCCCTTCCTTACATCGGCCTTCAGGAAATTCTGGACCTGGAGAAGGACGCTCAAAGGACAAAGGGCGAAGCCTTCAACCGGGCCGAGTTCCTGACCAAGCTGATCTCTAACGGAGCTCTCCCCCCGATTCAGCTCAGGTCTCGGGTGATCAATTAATATTGCCGATACTTTCGGGGAGGAAAGGTTCGGGTCCTTTCCTCCCTGTTTTTTTTGCTTAAAGGCCGGGAAAACCTGAATCTTTAAGAAAATGGAGCCAGGCATAACCAAAACCGATAGTAGAATCGTCCTGGTGGATTCGCATGCCCACCTGGATATGCCCGATTTTAAGCGGGACAGACCGCAAGCGATAGAAAGAGCCCGCAGCCATTCGGTCCACTGGATACTCTGTCCTCTCGACCTTTGTTCCGGGGAAAGCCTCAGGACAGGCCTGAAACTCCAGCAGGAATATCAGGGCATCTTCCTGGCAGCCGGAGTTCACCCGCATCAGGCGGCCCGCTTCAGTCCCGGACACCTGGACACCATCAGGCGGCTGGCCGGGGAAAAGAAAATTCTGGCGGTGGGCGAAATCGGCCTTGATTTTCACTACAATTTTTCTCCGCCGGAAAAACAGCTCGAAACTTTCAGGCTGCAACTGGAGCTGGCCGCCGAGCTGGAGCTTCCGGTAATCATCCACAGCCGGCTGGCCGAAAAAAAGCTGCTGGAGCTGATACCCGCCTCAGGCTTCAGATCCCGCGGCATTCTGCACTGTTTTACCGAATCTCTGGCCACAGCCAGAGCGATGATCGAGCGTGGCTTTCTTATTTCTTTCTCCGGTATCCTGACTTATCCCAGAGCCAACGACCTCAGGGAGACAGCCAGAAACCTTCCCCTGGATTGCCTCCTGGTGGAAACTGACTCTCCTTACCTCACCCCGGAGCCGGAAAAGCAAACCAGCAGGAGGAATGAGCCGGCCTTCGTGGTTTCAACCGCCCGAAAACTGGCCGAGCTGCACCGGATTTCGCTGGACAGAGTGGCCGAAAAGACCACAGCCAACTTTTTCGACCTGTTTAAATTGAAAAATCAAACCGGCAGTGTTAACATGGAAAGAGCCTGACCGGCTTACCTTGAAAAAATGACTGTTCGCCCTCAGATTCTATCCCCTCCGAATCGGGTTCCGCCTCTTTCCGAAATCCTTTCGCCGGTCAGCCGGCGGCTGAACCGGGTTAACCGCCTCCTGAGGTCCTGGCCGGGCTCAACCTCTCCTTTCATCCGACGGATGGCCGCAAGGGCAATACCCTGTAAGGGCAAGCTGATCAGGCCGGGAATCTTGCTGCTGATAACCGGGCATTTCGGCTACCGGGGCAGCCATGACCTTCCCCTGGCCGCTGCCGTGGAAGGCCTTCATCTGGCCAGCCTGATCCATGACGATATCATCGACCGCTCGGCCTATCGCCGGGGCGAGAAAACCGCCTGGCAGAGGTTCGGCCCCGATTTCGGCTTGCTGCTCGGCGATTTTTTCTTCATCAGGTCGGTAGCCAGGTCGCTGGCCTTTGAAGAGAAAGAAATTCCGGCCATGCTGGCTGAAACCGCCCGGCTGATGATCGAAGGCGAGATTGAAGAACTGGCCGAGAGCCATAATCTTAAAATCAGCCGTGGCCGTTACCTGAAAATAATCAAGAAGAAAACCGCCAGTCTTTTTCAGACTACATGCCGGCTGGCTGCCCGTCTGGGCAGGGCCGGGTCGGAGGAAACCAAAGCCCTGGAAGAATTCGGGCTCAATCTCGGTCTGACCTTCCAGGTTGTTGATGACCTGCTGGACCTGACGGGCCGGCCGTCACAGACCGGCAAGCCGACTTTTTCCGACCTGAGAGAAGGACGGGTAACCCTGCCGTTGATCTATGCCCTTCAGGCCAACGGCCCGGCCGGACAGCAGCAATTGAAAAAAGAGCTGGAAAGGATAGAAACAGAAAAGGACCAATCGTTGAGCCGGGATTTAATAAGTCTTATCCAAAACACGGGAGCCTTCCAGAGAACATTCCGGCAGGCAGAGATTCTGGCGGCCAGAGCCAGGTCGGCCGCCTTAAGACTGAGACCATCTCTCTACCGCCGATCTCTGCTTCAGCTAACCGATTTTGTCCTGTGGAGAGAACAATAAAAAGGAATTAAAGATGATAGAGACCGAGGTTAAGCTCAGGATTTCCAATCTCAAGGAAATGAGGCAGAAGCTGCTGGAAGCGGGCTGCCGGATAGACCGGGATTGGTACCGGGAATGGAATGCTCTGTATGATTTTCCCGACGGCCGGCTGGAAAAAGAACGCCAGGCTCTTCGCCTGAGAAGAATTGGCCGGAAGGCTTTCCTGACATTTAAGGGCCGACCTCTGGAGTCCAGGTCCTTCAAAGTCCGGGAAGAATTTGAGAGCGAAATAAAAAATTTCAGGCATTTCAGAAAAATCCTGCAGAAACTCGGACTGAAGCCGGTCTTCGAATACCGCAAAAAGAGAATGCTGCTGCGCAAGGACCGGGTAAAGATCTGCCTGGACGAAACCGAAGTCGGAAATTTTATCGAGCTGGAGGGCAAGAGAAGTGATATCGTCAGGCTGGCAGCCAGGCTGGGTTTCTCCCGCCGAGATTTTATCAAGCTGGATTACGTGCAGATGATAAAAGAAAAAAGACAGCAGGATTACTTGTCTTCTTCGTCGAAACCGCCTTCTTCCTCTTCTTCCAATTCTTCCAGTTCTTCTTCTTCCAGTTCTTCTTCTTCCTCGAGTTCTTCTTCAATTTCTTCCGGTTCCTGACCTTCATACTCGGCTTCGACTTCCGACTCGCCGGCCACCAGAGGAATGGCTTCGGTCAGGAGCACTTCTTCCTCTTCCAGCCCTTCTTCTCTCTTGAAGGGCAGAATTTCATACTTGATGGCTCCGGACTTCAGTTCTTCCTGAGCGATCCGGATAGGGTTGCGGTGCCGGGACTTAATTTTGGGGCGGTCGCCTTTGAGGAGCTGCTTGGCTCTCTGGGCAGCCACTATAATGAAGCGGAACTTGCTGTCAAAGGTATTTTCTTTCAAGAGCGGCCTTCTCCTTTTCTGGGTATCGGATGAAACTGGATAATAAGGATAGCAGATCCGTCCCTAAATATCAAGACAGCCGGAGCTGCGGGGCGGCCCCTTTGTCCGGAGGCGATACTTCAGATTTTTTTGAAGCCGGGGCGGCCTCTCGCCGGCCCGATTTGATATCTGGGCCCGAAAGAACATTCTGATTGACAGCCCCCGAAGGGTGTGTTAAAGAAAGAAACGTTATTTTGAGAACGGTTAAAGACAGAATAACGAATATATTTTCAAGTATACAGGAGCGCACTCCATGGAACTCATTTTGAAGAACCTGGCCACCTGGCTGGACAAAACAGCCTCTAATATCTGGACCATCATGGTCCCCATCCTCTTCGGCGTCGGTCTGCTCTTAACGATCAGGATCGGTTTCCTGCAATTTAGAAAGCTGGGTACCGCCTTCAAGGTAATGTTCAGCCGCAGTTCCAGAAAGGGCGGCGGCGAAGGCGACGTTTCTCCCTTTGCCGCGGTCTCAACCGCCCTGGCGGCTACGGTCGGCAACGGGAATATAGCCGGCGTGGCCACGGCCCTGTACTGGGGAGGACCCGGAGCCATTTTCTGGATGTGGATTTGCGGTTTTCTGGGCATGGGAACCAAGTTCTCCGAAGCTTTTCTCGGAGTTCTTTACAGGGAAAAGCACCCGGACGGCACCATCGCCGGAGGCCCCATGTATTACATAAAAAATGGCCTTAATAAAACCAACTTTGCCGTGTTCCTGGCCGGATTTTTTGCCGTCTGCGGGGCCTTCGCTTCCCTTTTCGGAACGGGCAATATGATGCAGAGCAACCAGATGTCGCTGGCCTTTAAGACCCAGTTCGGAATTCCGCCGGTCCTGACCGGAGCGGTCATAACCTTTTTCGTCGGGCTGGTGGTCCTGGGGGGCATAAAGAGAATCGGGGCGGTGGCCGAAAGACTGGTCCCGGCGATGATTGTTCTTTATCTTGGAGCAGGCATCATCGTGCTGGCAGATAATATAAGTGCTCTCCCCAGGGCTTTCTTTCTGATTTTTGAATACGCTTTCACCCCGGCCGCGGCTGCGGGCGGATTCCTTGGAGCTACCATCAAGAATGCCATCCAGTTCGGCGCCAGACGCGGCATTCTATCCAACGAAGCCGGTCTGGGCAGCGCTCCTATTGCCCACGCCGCCGCCCAGACTCCAAGCCCTCTGCATCAGGGATTGATCGGGGTGATGGAAGTCTTTATCGACACCATCCTGGTTTGCACCTTCACCGCTCTGATTAACCTGTCTTCCGGCGTCTGGACCAGCGGTGTTTCCGGTTCGGCCATGACCGTTTCCGCTTTTTCCAAGACCCTGCCCCATGTCGGCGGACTCATCGTGGCCGTCTGCTCCTTCTTTTTTGGCTACACCACTCTAATCGGCTGGTGTTATTACGGCGAGCAGTGCCTCAAGTACCTGTTTGGAATAAAAATCGCTCTGCCTTACCGGATGGTCTTCGTGGCCCTGACCTTCATCGGGGCGGTGGTCTCGATCGAAATCGTCTTTTTCATGGGGGATATTGCCAACGCCTTCATGGCCTTTCCCAACCTGATCGGTTTGCTGCTGCTGTCCGGGGTTCTGGCCAGGCGGCTTAAAGAGATGAAGGAAAAATATCCGGAAATTTAAGAATCAGTTCAGTAATATCAAAAATAATTTCTGCTTTTTTGCCGGCAGACTCAGTAAGAGCGAACGATATCGTCTTCGGTTTCAAACTGCCCGTCCTGGCCGGCTGACCGGAGTTCAAATTCAGAAGCGGACAGCTTGCGGTATCTGATGTTCCGGCCCCAGCCGTCGGTCAGGCTGAGCCCGTAGCTCCGCCCGCCCTGGACTTCCCTCAGGGATTCCGGCGCCCGGTCTTCATGTTCGGCCATCCATTCCTGGACTGCCCGCCCCACCTGCTCCAGGTTGACGGAAGTTAGCTCGGCTCTGGTCCGGCTAAAGCGCGAAACCTGCTCCTCGACCGGGGCCTTTTTTTCGGTTTTCAAAAAATAGACAAAAAATATAACGACCACGACCAGAAGGAGTATGGCCAGAGCGCCTCTTCCCTTCACCTTGCCCTCCAGAAAGGAAATGACCCGTGAAGGACTCGAACCTTCAACCCGCGGATTAAGAGTCCGCTGCTCTACCTATTGAGCTAACGGGCCAGAATTTCCTATTAAGTTTAATTTAGACGACCGAAGTTGTCAACTGACCGGATGGGTTTTCCAGGGGCTTACCGGTAACAGCATATATGAAAGGTCATTCATATGTTTTTCCGAGCAGACCCCGGGCCTCAGCCGACAGTTGAACTGGCCGTCGGCAGCGCCCGGCCTCTACGGGAAGTCGATTTCTGAACGCTCTGAATTAAGCCCCCGACCCGGATAATTCTTCCCACCGGCCAAAATTGTTGCTGAAAAAATTTTTTAGCTGAGTATAATTCTTCTTCTGATAACCTAATCAACCGACTGGAGGAATCATGCCGAAAACAACCAACAAGCCAGCATTAAGAACCGCAGTCCTGGCTCTGGGACTTTTGTTTATTCTTGGTTTTATTTTTTCTTCTTCCACTCTGTATGCGCAGGACCGCCTTAAAACCTATCCCAATTACGACCGTTATGAGCGTCTATCCAAAGAAATCCGCGAGGCCGTAAAGTCGGGAGCCCTGCGGGTGACCTGGAAAGATGACGGCCAGGCTCTGGAATTCGCCCGCGACGGCAAGCAGTGGCGGTTTGACCTCAGGACCGGAAAATTAACCGAAACCGGCCGGGCGGCAGAGCAGCCGCCGATGCCTTTCGGCCGACGGGCCGGCTTTCCCGAACGCGGCCGGCAGTTCACTTCTGCCGAATCCCCGGACAAGAAATTCAAGGCCGTTTATAAAAATCGCAATCTCTACCTGGAAGACCTGGCCGCCGGAGCCGAAACAGCCATTACCGCCGACGGCTCCGACCAGAACCGGGTTAAGTATGGTTCGGCCTCCTGGGTCTACGGCGAAGAACTGGACCAGATTACGGCCATGTGGTGGTCGCCGGACAGCCGGAAACTGGCCTTTTACCGTTTTGACGAGAAAAATGTGCCCGACTATTATCTGCAGCTTAACCAGACCAAACTCTACAGCAAAATGGATATCGAGCCCTACCCCAAGGCCGGCGAACCCAACCCGGTGGTTGACCTGCTGGTTTATGACCTGGAGACTAAAAAAATCATCACGGTTGATGTCCGCGACGGACAGCCCTTTTCCAACGAAGTGGTCGGTCATTATGTCTACGGAATAAACTGGACTAAAGATGGGCGGGAAATACTTTTCTTCCGGGCCAACCGGCGCCAGAACATAACCGAGCTGGTTGCGGCCGACCCCGACAGCGGCCGGACCAGAATGGTCGTCCGCGAAGAATGGCCGGCTTCCTGGACGGAAAATTCTCCCCAGATTACCTGGCTCAAGGACGGGCGAAGGTTCATTCTGGTCTCCGAGCGCACCGGCTTCAAGAACCTGTATCTTTACGATTTGAGCGGCCAACTCCTGGCCACTCTCACCCGCCATCCTTTCGAGGTGGTCGGCGTGGCCGCGGTGGACGAAAAAGCCGGTCTGGTTTACTATACCGCCCGCAGCGGAGACAACCATATGAAAATCCAGCTGCACCGGGTGTCGCTGACCGGGAAAAATGACCGGCGGTTGACCGACCCGGCTTTCAACCATGCGGTGGATATTTCCCCCAATTATAAATATTTTGTCGATGTCGCCCAGACCCATGATAATCCCCCGTTCACTCGCCTGTATTCCACCTCCGGCAGCCTGATCAAGGAGCTGGCCCGGTCGGACCTGAGCAAGTTTGAAGCCCTGGGTCTCAAGAAGGCTGAACTGTTTACGTTCCGGTCCGCCGACGGCCAGACGGAACTCTACGGGCTGCTCCAGTTCCCCTCCAACTTTGACCCGAACAAAAAATATCCGCTGCTGGTGAGCGTTTATGCCGGGCCGGCCACCAACGGGGCCCGGGAGACCTTCATCACCCCCAATCCCCTGACCGAATTCGGCTTCCTGGTGGCTTCCCTTGACTCCCGCAGCGCCGCCGGGAGAGGCAAGAAATTTTTAGACGCCATCTACCAGAAGCTGGGCGTGGTGGAAATCGACGACCAGGCAGCCGGAGTCAGGGCCCTCAGCCAGAGGCCCTATGTCGACGGCAGCCGGGTGGGAATTTTCGGAACGTCATACGGCGGCTATGCTTCCATTATGGCCATTCTCAGGCATCCCGAGGTCTTTGCCGCCGCCTGCGCCTCTTCTCCGGTCACCGCCTGGGAGCATTATGACAGCATATACACCGAGCGATATATGTGGATACCTCAGGAAAACAAAGACGGCTACAAGAATGGCAGCGCTCTCAGCTATGTCAACAACCTCAATGGCCGCCTGATGATCTATTACGGGACAGCCGACAACAATGTCCACCCCAACAACGCTATGCAATTAATCCAGGCTCTGCAAAAGGCCAACAAGTCTTTTGAAGTCCAGGTCGGTCCAGATATGGGACACACTTCCGTACGGCTTGACCGGATGATGGAATTTTTCATCGAAAATCTGGTGCTTAACAGATAAGATACCTGTTATAAAAGGGCAGGTTTCAGACCTGCCCTTTTTCTTCCCAATATTCAAGGCCGTGGGCGGGGCGCAATTATAGGGGAAAAACTGTTGAAAAAGAGTCTGATAATCACCCCTAAATTCACCCCTGGTGATTATTGCCTTTAACCGGGAGAAAAATAGGCTTATCATCAGGAGGCAAAACTGTAATCATGTCCGGGGATTACCAACCGGCAGGCTCACCTTTTCTATCGTTATCCGGATATCAACCGGCTCCTTCAAACGGCCGAAGCCATTTGTTTGGCCGCTTCAGCCTCCATTCTTTTGATTTTATTGCTTTTTTTCTCCGGGCTGGGGTAAAATTAGAGCAAATAATGAACCGGCAGGGAATTGAAAGATGAAAAAAGAAGGGTTTACTCTTATCGAAATCATTGTGGTGATGGGGATAATCGGCATCATTCTGGCAGCCTCCTACCCGAGTATTCTGAACGTCCTCGAGGCCCGGGCTCTGGACAGCGCCGCCCGGGACCTGCTGACTACCATGGAAGCCGCCCGCTACATCGCGGTCAACGACAAGGTTCACTGCCGGGTGCGTTTTTTCCAGGAGAACAACCAGTGGCGCTACCTGGTTGAAGTGGAAGAAGGCGGACTGACCGGAACGACGCCCACTTTTGCCTGGGTTCCGGTTCACAGGTTCATCAAAAAAACCCTGCCCCCTAAGTTCAATCCACAGATCCAGCTTCCGTCCGGAAACGAGCAGATTGTCTTCTCTCCCCTGGGGATGGTGGCCAACTACAATTTCAGCAATCCTCAGACTTTCAGGATAATCCTGCAGAGCCTTAAACTTAAAAGCCTGGGGCAGGACGACCTGAGGATCCTTACTGTCTACGCCGGGGGATCCATTGGCTATAAAAAAGCCAAGAGCTGAGCGGGGGGGAGTTATGAAAGATTTTAGCTACATTATGGAGAAGGTCAAAGAAAAGATGAAGGCAACCGGAGAGAAAAAAGCCGATCGGTCGGAAGGCTTTACCCTGATCGAAGTTATCATCAGTCTGGCTCTGGTGACGGTGGTTTTTGTCAGCCTGGCTCAACTTTTTACCCTGAGCGTTATGCAGAACCTCAGGTCGAACGAAATGAGCAACGCCATTTTCCTGGCCCAGCAGCAGATCGATTACCTGAGGACCCTGACCATTGACGAGCTGGGAGCCTTCCCGACTGTCAACATCGGGGAAAGTAACGACGAAATTATCGACATCAATCAGGACGGAACCCCTGATTTCCGCAGATTGACGGTGGTCACTCCTTCTCAGGTCGCCAACACCGCCGGTTTTGACGTGCTGGTCATGGTTTTTCCCATTTTTGCCAGGAATGTCGCCAGGGATCAACTAATAGCCAGCCCCGACCGGTACAGGGTTAGAGCTTATATTCATACCTTTATTTCCAGATAAGGAGAAATCAATGAGGCCAGGCATAAATGTTATGAATATAAAAAAAGCCAAACGGAAGTTTAAGACTCAAAAACCCGGACCGGCCGGCTTTACCATGGTTGAAGTTCTGGTGGCTTCAGCCATCATGGTCATCGTCATTGTCGGAGCTTTAACCCTGTATTCTAAAAGCAATCAGATTTCGGTCGACCAGCAGCAATACGCTGAACTCCAGCACGATGTGCGTTCGGCCATGTTTCTTATGGCCCGCGACCTGAGAATGGCCGGTTCCGGCCTGCCGCCGGAATTCGGGATGTTCGCCCTCGAAGGCTACAACAATGAAGACCAGGGTTCCGAAGTCAGGCCCGACCGGCTGATTGTCCTGGGAAACATGGATGATCCCCTCAACCTGAGAATTCAGGAGTATCAGGGCAGTTCGGTCACGGTTTCCGTCTATGACGGAAGCTTTGAGACCTTCCCCTATCCGGCGGAGTTTTATGTGAACAAGATAGTCCTGATTCTTCCCAATCCCCAGTCTCCCTGCCGGGAAGGAGAAGTCAGGCAGTTAACCCATATTACCTGGAACCAGGGCGGCACCAACGAAAAATTTAACATGTCTCCCGGACTGGCTCCCGGAATCGACCCTCCGCGGGGTCTGATGGCCACTTCCGACTGCCAGTCCGACGATTTTGATAATGGACTGATTATGTTTGTCAATGTCAAAGAATTCTGGCTCGATACCACCGGAAATTACGGGTCTACTCTGTTCCCGGGACTTACTGCCGGACAGAACGGCTATGCGGGCGAGCCGGGGATCCTTTATTGCACCAATAACGGCCTTCATCTGCCCTTAGCTCAGAACATTGAAGACCTGCAGTTTGAATATAACGGCGACCTCAACGGCGACGGACTGCTCGACGGATTCCAGCCGTGGAATGTCGGCTGGACCGATGACCAGATTACCCAGATCCGGCAGATCAGATTAATCATTGTGGGCAGGACACCGAACCGATTTGTCTCAGTTTCGGGCAAAGTCCCGGCCAACATCCATAACTACCGTCGACCTTCCGTGTCCGACTCCATCGGCAGCAACACCGACGATTACCGCCGCCGGTTTGTTCTGGAAACCACGGCCAACGTCAGGAATTTAAGCTTGAATCTTTACAATCAAGGACAAAGATAAATATGGAGTAAAAGCCAGAATGATGGGAGTATCGGGGATGAAAACAAGCGGGATAAGAACAAAAATGGCAATAAGCATACAAAGGAGATATCAGCCCACAGGTTCTGGACTGATTGCCGTAATTTTAGTGCTGGCTTTCATGCTGACAGTCGGCGTGGCGGTTTTGACCGTAACCAGCGCCGGCCCCAAAGTTTCAGCCACCATGCGCTACCAGGAAGAAGCCTTCAACGCCGCCGAATCCGGTTTTGATGCCGCCAGAATGGTCATTGAAGACAGCCTGGCCGCCGGAACCTGGGGCAGCTTTGGAGACCGTTATCTGACCAGCCCGGACGGAATTGACATTCCCTTCATCAACATGAATCTGGCCACCCCCAATCCTAATTACTTCCGCCGCCTGACCGATGAACAGGTCCTGGAGCTGCTGGACCAGGACCGGAACGGCCAGGCCGACAATCCGCTTCAGGTAGTGTTTTTTGAAGAACCTTTTGTCCATGACCGTAACGGCAACCTGGACCTTAGATACCGTTATACGGTCTTCCTGATCGATGACGAAGCCGGGTTCAATACCACCGACCCAAGCGATTTTCTTATGGTTTGCATCGGTGTCGTCAGGTCCGGGCCAAACATAACCGACAGGATTATGGCCACCTGCCGCCTGGAGATAGAGATCGAGATGCCGGAATTATAAACATGAAATTAATTATGATTCTTATAAAAAAGGTCATGCCGGAAGGCGGGAAAGGAAGCGAGCCATGAAGAAAAAAGCGATTTTAATCCTGAGCATAATAATCGTCGGCGCAGCCCTGCTGGTGCTGAAATTTACCGGCCAGCAGCAGGCGGCTTGCGTCGAATACACCAATTCTTTTACCGAAAATTTCCAAACCGACGAATACAAGGATAAGCCTAATTGCTCCGTGGCCAACTGGCCGTCGGGTCCGGTGCACCTCAACTACCTGGGAGGCAACTTCGAAGTCACCCAGCCCGCAGGGATGGGAGCCAGGATGTATGTGGTGGCGGCCGGGGATTTTAACGGCGACGGAAAACCCGACCTGGTCGGTCTGGATTACAATACTTTTGAGTTGAAGATGGTCTGGAATTATTTTAACGATGCCACCGGCGACGGAATAGACGACGACGGGATTGTTTTTCAGGTTGATAATTCCTTTATCATTGATACCGGACTTAACGTCGGACCGGCTTCAATCACTGTCGGCGACTATAACAGCGACGGACTGCTGGATTTCTTTTTCTACAAAAACGCAAATGACAGCTTTTCCTATTCCAATTTCGTGGCCTGCATGTACCTCAACCAGGGAACCAGAGAAAACCCGGTTTTTTATCCGAGAACCGACTCCAGGAACCTGAATTTCACCGCCAGGTTCCAGGCTGCTCAGATTTACTGCAACTGGGCCGCCAACCATCTCTGCACGGTGGATATAGATAAAGACGGCGACCATGATATACTGGTGGCCAGCCAGGATAAAATCTTCCTGGTTAACAACCCAGGGCCGTTGCGCTGGTCAAATATTGGTGAGTGGGAAATCGGTGAGCTGAATTATAACCAGAACACGGGATTCGTAGCTCCCACCCCCGACGGTCGCACCGACCGCGGGACCTCGGCTGTGGCCGCAGGCGATTTCGACCTTGATGGAGACATAGATGTAGTGGCCGGCTCGGTCAACGCCTGGCCGTTTCTGGTTTACTACCAGAACGACGGAACAGGCAATTTTACCAGGAGCCAAATTCCCATACCAGACTCGAGCGCCACCGGAACCGTGGCCCTGACGGTAACCGATTTTAAGCTGGACGGAAGGCCTGATATTTTCGGAGCCACCGATGCCTGGAACGCCGGAAATCAAGCCCGGATGTGGATTTACAAAAACACGGGTCTTCAGGAGGTGACCACCACCGACCCGGTTACCGGAGAAACCATAACCTACCAGGAAGTTACCTGGAACTTTTTGTGCCTTAATGACTGTAACCCCATCATACCCCCCTACTATGACGTCGATATCTGCACCATGCTGGATTACGACAATGACGAAGATATAGACCTGATCGTGGCCGACGCCAACCATTCTGGTGACTATTATTTAATAATCAACAAACTGGCTGCAGTCTATGCTCTTTACGGAGAGGCCGTCTCCACCAACGTGGTGGCCGGGCTTCTCGACCCCAGGCAGTATGCGATTACCAAAGCCAGAATCATCAACCTGAATCAGGGAGTCCGCGGCTCTTCGGATGGATTGCGAATCCAATATTTTCTGTCCAATGACGGCGGCCTTCACTGGGAGCCTTATCAGACTTTTGAGGGAGCCAATATCCGTCCCTGGTCTGATTCCGGCTGGCATACATTCAATAATTTCGGAGCCAACCTGAAATGGAAAGCTATCCTGACGGCTCCGGAAGACTCCATGGCTGAATACGCGGGAGCCTCCTACGACACTCCGCTGATCAGAAACCTGACCATAGAATTCACTTACGTCGGTCGAAGAGAATATTCCCGTTCATCGGTGGCCACTTCGGTCATCGACCGCAGCGGCCAGAACCGCAAGCTAATCATTGCCGCTTCTTTCATCTACCCCGGCTGGGAAGGCCATCTGCGAGCTTATGACGTTACCGGCATGACAGCTGTTCAAAACACCTATTCCAACCTGAGAACCGTCAGCACCTCGGACCTGGGCTCCGACACCGGACGCTGGATTGCAGAAGGTGTGGAGCTCCTGTGGGACGCCGGTGAGCTTCTGATGGACCGGGATCCCAGAACCAGGACTATTTACACGGCCATTAACACCAATACCAGCCTGCCACCGGTGGGCACCCTGCAGAGAGTGGAGTTTAACCTGGCTAACGTGGATACCCTGCGGCCGATTCTTGGGGATTATCAGAATAATCCGGAAGCCCTGATCCTTTTTGTCCGTGGCCACGGGCGCTACTGGAGGCTCGGAGACATCAACCACTCCACCCCGGCAGTGGTCGGACCGCCTTCTGAAGACCCGCGGTTGATGGGAGATGGATATGGAGATTTTAAGGCCGCCAATAGCAACCGACGAAAAGTTGCCTATGTCGGAGCCAACGACGGCATGCTCCACTGCTTCGACATAAGCACTGGAGAAGAGCTCTGGGCCTATATCCCCTATAATCAACTTTCCAGATTAAAAGAAATGTGGCCGGTTGACGCCGCCAGCGGGCTCAGATTTTTTTCCAGAAAAACTTATGTCGACGGGTCTCCGGCGGTTTCCGATGTTTACATCAACGGACAGTGGAGGACGGTTCTCATCTGCGGGCAGGGCGAAGGCTACGGGCGGAGGCCGGACGGTTACAACAACGGCACAACCCAGAATTACCATTATTATTATTTTGCCCTTGACATCACCGACCCGGAAAATCCGATACCGATGTGGGAATTTGCCGGGGACAGGGTTAGAAGGCAGGGCAGTAATTACAACATGACCAACGGTCAGACCTGGTCTGTGCCCTACATCGGCAAAGTAACCGAATCCGGCAATCCAACCTGGGTGGCCTTTATCGGTTCAGGCTATGTTCACCCGGCAGACAGCGGCTATCAAGCTTACATCGGCAACACCTTCGCCGCCATTAGAATTCAGGACTGTGCCGTGCTCTGGTCAAATAGGATAACCGACAAGGATTCTTCAAGAAGCAACGTCTCGGGCAATCCATTCCCCAACATCTATGTGGCCCTGCCCGGCTCTCCCAACGGGGTTGACCTGGATAATGACGGCGACGTTGATTATGTCTATATCGGCGACCTGGACGGACGTCTGTGGCGTCTGGATGTCAGCGGAGGAAGAACCAATAACTGGAGCTGGGGAGCCATATACAGCGACAGATGCTGCTATCCGATTATCACCAAGCCGGCTGTCTGGAGGGGTTTTTCCACTACCAGCCAGAATTATCCCCGAATTTACTTCGGCACCGGTGGTCATGAGCAAGCCCCGGCCGACCGCTATTACTCCTTTGTGGCTCTAATCGATGAAGGCCGGAACACAGCCACCCTGGAATGGTACATGGGGAACGCTAACGAGACCGGTCTCGATAACAGCAAGCGGGTCGGCGAGCTGACAGCCGGCGAAAAAGTCTGGGCCGACCCGGTAGTGGCTAATTATATCGTCTACTTCAGCACCCTGAAGGGCAGCATTGAGGCGGCCGACCCCTGCCAGAACCTGGGGGGCGAAGCCGGACGGCTTTACGCCCGCTTTATTCAGGCGGTGCTGGGTGTCCCGACCGGAGGCAGCGCCCTTAAAAATGCCCAGGGTCAGGCCGTTGATTATTTAGCCTTAGCCAGCAAAGCCAGAACCGCCGTAACCGTCGGCGAAAGACAGCGGGCCGGCGGCACCTATAAACAGGATGTTTACATTCAGGAATACGACTCGACCATTGAAAAGCTGGAACAGCCGGTCGGAGCGCTGTTAAGAGTCAGGTCCTGGAAGGAGATATACCGGGTAGTTCGCTGAAACCTGGAAAAGACATTAACGCGGTTTGACTGACCGTCATCCGGGATTTATCTCCGGTCGCTCTATAAAACGGGTCTTAATTTTATTTCGTTTAGATTGGTAAACCGACGGTAATTCTGGTAAAATATCTTTGCAGATTTGTTGATATTATGATTAACTGAGGAAACCAACCTGAATGAAAATAAAATACCTTGACGGCCGGCGGTTATATTTGGCCTTTCTGGCCGGCGGAAGAGCAATAATTAAAGATTTTGCCTACTTAAACCGGATCAACGTCTTTCCCGTTCCCGACGGCGACACCGGAACCAACCTGGCTTCCACCATGAAAGCCATCGCCGAACAGGCCCGGCCTGCCCGCTCGGTCAAAGAATCTCTGCGCTCGATAGCCGATGCCGCCCTGACCGGGGCCCGCGGCAACTCGGGTCTGATTTTTGCTCAATATATTTACGGACTGAGCAAGGAACTGGGGAACGAAATCAAAATTTCCACCGCCCGGTTCGGAGAATCGGTCAGAAACGCCGTCCGCTACGCTTACAACTCCATCGCCCATCCTCAGGAAGGCACCATGCTGACTCTCATCCGGGAATGGGCGGAAGAAGTTTACCGCAACCGGCACCGTTTCTCCGATTACCAGGAATTGCTGCACCATTCTCTGGAAAAAGCCAGGCAGGTACTGCACGACACTCCGAAAAAGCTGGCCGTTCTGAAAAAGGCCGGAGTGGTTGACGCCGGAGCCAAGGGCTTTGTTGATTTTATCGAAGGCGTGGTCCATTTTATCGGCCAGGGCAGCCTGAAAAATATACTCGACCAGGAGCCGCTGGAGGTCGAATTCCAGGAAGCTCCGCATAAAATAAAAGAGGATATCCCCTTCCGCTACTGCACCGAGGCCATGCTCACCGGAAAAAACCTCGACCTGGAAAAAATTAAGCAGGCGGTGGTCGAGGCCGGCGACTCGGCCATCGTCGGCGGCTCAGACACCAGAGCCCGTTTCCACGTCCACACCAACCATCCCCGGGAATTATTCTTCAGTCTGAAAGACCTGGGAACGATAACTCAGCCCAAGGCGGAAGACATGAAGCTTCAGGCTGAAATCGCCCGGCAGCCCAGAGGCCGAATCGCCCTGGTGGTTGATTCTTCCTGCGACCTGCCGGTTGAGATTCTGGAGCGGAACCAGGTAGTGGTAATTCCTTTCCTGATGAATATCGGAGACCATGTGTTCCTGGATAAATTGACCATCTCTCCCGACAGGCTTTATGAACTGCTGGAACGGGATGAGATTCTCCCCCGCAGCGCCCAGCCTTCTCCGAAGACAGTGGAGAACTGGATATCGTTCCTGCTTAGTCATTTTGAAGCCGTCCTGGTAATGACCATCTCGGGCGGACTTTCCGGATTCTATAATCTGGCCCGGTCGGCAGCCGAAAAATTTCCGCCGGATAAGGTCAGGGTGGTTGACAGCCGTCACCTGTCCGGCACCTTCGGTTTGATAGTCCAGCGACTGCTGGAACACCGGTCTGAAAATCAGGATCTGGACCAGCTGGCATCGCTGGCTGAAGGGCTGGCCAGGAAAACAGAGTTGCTGGTCGATATCAAAACCCTGAAATACATGGTTAAAGGCGGGCGGGTAAGCCCGATGAAAGGATTGCTGGCCAGGCTTTTGAATCTGAAGCCGATCATCACCCTGGATGAACAGGGTAAAGCCACGGCCGCCGGCAAATCTTTCAGCCGGAAACAGAATTTCAAAAAGATTGTGAAAATGATCAGGGCCAAACACCAGGCTCATCCGATTCACTCTTTCTCCGTGGTCCACGTCAGGAACCTTCCCCGGGCCGAAGCCTATGCCAGGGAGATAGAGAAAATCTGCGGTCTCCCGGTCAGTTTCATCCAGGATGTCTCGCCGGTGGTCGGCGTCCATAATGGAATCGGGGCCGTGGGCATCTGCCTGTCTTACGAGTAAACCGGTCCGGGCGGCGGACCTTGGATAACAAAACCAATAAGGAGAAAGGGGTGGCCTCAAATATTTTCTGGACGTCGGCGGTAATTATTTTTCTTTACATGAATATAGTCTTCATTCTTTCTCTTATCAAGAAAAATGCGGCCATAGTGGACATTGCCTGGGGCCCTGGTTTCGGGCTGTTGGCGGCCGCCCATCTGCTCAGAGAAAGCCTGGACTTTCAAGCCTTCGACCGGCGTCAGATTCTGGTAGTCGGTCTGATTCTTATCTGGGGAGTACGCCTGGCCTGGCACATCTACAAAAGAAACAGGGGAAAACCGGAAGATTACCGTTACGCCAACTGGCGCCAGAAGTGGGGCCGACATTTCGTGTGGCGAAGCTATTTCCAGATTTTTCTGCTCCAGGGATTTTTCATGCTGGTCATCCTGACCCCGGCTCTGCTGGTCCTGAACAGCCGGACCGACCGGCTTAATTTCCTGGATTTTATCGGCCTGGTTATCTGGCTGACCGGTTTCTTTTTCGAAGTGGTGGCTGATGCCCAGCTCCGGCAGTTCAGGAAGAATCCCGAAAATCGGGGCCGGATTATCACCACCGGTCTCTGGAAATACTCGCGTCATCCTAACTACTTCGGCGAATCGGTGATGTGGTGGGGGATTTTCATCATCGGGCTTAATGCCGGCTGGGGCTGGCTGGGAATAATAAGCCCTCTGACCATAACCCTGCTCCTGACCAGGGTCTCCGGGGTGCCGCTGCTGGAGAAAAAATACCGGGGAAATCCGGAATTTGAAGCTTACAAAAATAGAACCAGCGCCTTTTTCCCCTGGCCGCCACGGCGGCCGGCGGGAAGCTAAGAAAACCCGCGGCCAGGTCGACTGCCGATCAATTTCTATTATGGCCCGGATTCTGAACTCATCTATTCTCAGAGCTGAATCCTGCTTTATTAATTTAATCTGACCTGAATCTAATCGCCGTCAGACTCGAAGAGAATGCCCTTCCTGCCTTCGCTATAGCTCTTTCTTAAGAAGAAAAACCAGACCTTCAGAAAATCCAACTCAAAACAGCAAAAAATGATTGACTGATCGACCGACCGGCCGGCCCGCTCAGCGCTGCTTTCAGCGGAAGAGCCAGCGATAGGTTAAACTGACCACCAGCCCGCCCCAGGCTCCGAGCAGGGGTCCCCAGACGACTTCGAGAATCATCAATCTTGGGCTCCAGTCCTTTATCAGGGCATAATTGGTCAGGCCGTAGACGGTTATCGCCAGCAGCCCAACCAGGGCCCCGACTATAACTGAAATTTTCACCCTGGCCGGGTCGCGGAGAATAACCAGCAAAACGAGGCAGCTTACCAGAACCAGCTGGGCCAGAAAGCCATAAACCGTCCTGAAGACAATCCGGTCGTTCTGGAGGATGGCCAGGGCCTTAAAATCTTCCCGGTAAGCCCGACCGAAAATCACCAGATGCCAGAGGGCATCGACCAGGCTGACCAGAACCAGAGTTATGACCCACAGCCATAGAAACTTAAGCCCTTGATTCATTTGAGTTCCATCTCCCTTCGGGAACGATTATAAAATTTGTCGGGAGAATAGACAACAGGTGCCGCAAGCAACCGGCCTCTTTAAGCTCCCGCAGGGAAAGCCTGATTCTCAAGCCGGGACCGCCCGGGCTCGGGTCCTGTTACCCGGGACCTCTTTTTCAGGTATATTGGAGTAAAAGGATTAAATAAGTGTCAGGAGCCAAAAACGATGCTTAAAATATATCAGAAGATGATAATTCTGGGCCTGAGTATGCTTCTGGCCTGGGCCGGCTGGAAGGGCCTTAATGCCCTTATCTACAGGAGCGGCTCGCCGGCCTGCCTCCAATCAGGAGAAGGAATAAAAATGAGAAAGATAAACAAATCGGCTGAAGAATGGAAAAAACAGCTGACCCCGGAGCAGTTCCGGGTTATGTTTCAGAAAGGCACCGAGCGAGCTTTCAGCGGGCAGTACAACAATTTCTGGGAAGAAGGAATTTATCTGTGCGCTGCCTGCGAGACTCCCCTTTTCCGGTCGGAAGATAAGTACGACCACGGGACAGGCTGGCCGAGCTTCAAGGAAGCCTTCAGCGAAGCCCAGCTTGAATATCACGACGACCGGTCGCCGGGAACACAGCGGACGGAAGTTCGCTGCGCTGTTTGCGGCGCCCATCTCGGTCATCTTTTCTATGACGGCCCGGCTCCCTCAGGAAAACACTTCTGCATCAACTCGGTGGCCCTGAAATTTCTGCCGGCAGCTGAAGCGAAAGGAAGAGTTCCGGAGGTGGCCACGCTGGCTGCCGGCTGCTTCTGGGGTGTTGAATACCGGCTCGGTCAGATCAAAGGGGTGCTGGAGACGGTCGTCGGATACAGCGGCGGGAAAACCGTTAACCCCGATTACCGTCAAGTTTTAACCGGCAAGACCGGGCATGCTGAAGCCGTCCAGGTGGTCTTTGACCCGGCGGTTATATCCTACGAACAGCTGGTAAGAGAGTTTTTCGCCCTGCATGACCCGACCCAACTCAACCGCCAGGGTCCAGATGTCGGACCCAATTACCGGTCGGCTATTTTTTATCACAATCAAGAGCAGAAGCGGATTGCCGAAAAGGTCAGGGATGAACTCCAGGCCAGCGGCCGATACGGCAAAAAAATAGTTACCGACATAGCGCCTGTCCGCAGCTTCTATCCGGCCGAACAATACCACCAGAAATATTATCAGAAGAAACTCGGGCCGGCCTGCCCTACTCGATGATTTGAATCTGCTCCGGGCGACTAACGATTATTTCCGGCTTTCCCTGGTACTCACGCACCAGACCGTAAACTCTGATTTTGCGGTTGAGGTAAAGCTTTTCCGGCGGTTGTGGAAAACGGTCAAAATCCGAAGCAAAAATGACCACGGTAAAATAACGGCGCCAGTTGCGATGAAAGTTCAGAAAACATACTTTTCCGGTATTATTGGCCGCGACAACTCTTCCCCTGACCCGGACCGTCTGTCCGTAATAGGAAGCCGCCTCTTCCCATGATATTTCTTTAATTTCTCCGGGCTCGATTTCCGAAGACAGGAAGCCGTCTTTTTCAGCTGCCTCCTCCGGGCCTGGCCTTTCTCCCCGGGGAAGTTCGCCTGTGACCTCAATCTGATCCGGTGAATTAAGGATAATTTCCGGACGCCCCCGGTACAGAAGTATGCGCCCTTTAACCCGTACTTTCCTGTTCAGATAAAACTTTTCCGGCTGCGGGGGAAATTTCGGAAAATCGGAAGCGAATATCACCAGGCTCAGATAATGTTGATAATCAGGGTGGAAATTCAGAAAGCAGGCCTGGCCGGAATTAAAACTTCTGACGATCGCTCCCTCAACCATAACTTCCTGACCGGCATAACTCCCGGCTTCCTTCCAGTCTATTAATTTTTGCGGTTGACAGAACAGCGCCGAAAAAAAGGCGGATAGGAACAGGAACGGCCAGAAGCCAAAAAGCGCAGCCTTTTTCATCTGTCCACCTTCAACCAGCCTTTGTCCAGCAGCGTCTTTTCCAGGTCGGAAGGCGAAAATTCGTTCGTCCACTGTCGCAAATTCTTTATCTCCTGCTGCAATTCTTCAGCCGTCAGCCGCAGCCGGACAAAATTTTTATACCTGATCGCCCACCAGTTGTTGGCCATTTCGAAAATTTCATAGGGAACGGCTGCTTGAGACAGAATCCAGTAAAATTCGTCAAGGCCCTGATTGGCCCATAAACCCAGGCCCTGCTCCCGCGCTTTAGCTTCAAGCCGTCGATATTCCATTAAACGCTTGAAAGGAAAACGGGTAAGAGCAAAGCCATATCCATTCTTTATGATCTCTTCATTCAGGCAGCGTCCGTCTTCCAGATAAACGTAGGCTAACGTCCGGCCGTATTTATCATGCTTTTCCCGGTCATATCCCAGCCGGACTCGAGAACCGCCGACCAGCTGCCTGACGAAATTCGAGGCTTCCTGCGCCCAGTACTGAACGGGTTTCAGCGGATGATAAACTTCGGGAGTATCAACTCCGATCAGACGCACCTCGCCCACTCCCTCAATTTCCAGGCTGTCGCCGTCTATCACCCTCAAGACCCGGTAGAAGCCTTTCCGGACGCTGTCGGAAAAGTAAAGCGACTTGCCCGAAGCCTGAGCCGGATGATTGGCCGGCAAAGCAACCGGCGCAAAAGAAGTTCGAGATGATAAAACAGAAAAATAAAAACCACACCGGCCGCCAGGCGGGGCTTGATTTAAGACCGGGCTCAAGGGCTCAGCGGAAAGAATCTTTGCGCCTGAATTTTCGCCTGACAATAAAACGCACAGGAGGGTCAGAAGCAGCAGCCGCCGGAGAAAAGCAGAGGTCCTCTTTATAGATGGGCCCTTTTCTTCCGTCCGCATGACTCAATGAAAAGAGTACGCCTGGCGCGATTCGAACGCGCGACCTACGGATCCGGAGTCCGTCGCTCTATCCAACTGAGCTACAGGCGCACTGTTTTATTTATAGCCGATTTTCGGAAAGATGGCAAGGAGACCGGAAGGCCGACCGGTCATCAATTTTCCGGCAGCCGAAAAATCAACTGCGGTTGCCTTTTAGGGACCGGTGGGATCGGCTAATCAGTCCAATCTCCAGGCCGACTCCGGCCGGGCGACGTCATTCGCCGGCCGGTTTCATAAGAAGAGTCCGTTTCCGCAGGCAGGAGGCATAGATAATCAAACGGCAGACTTTTTTCTTTTCTCCGTCCGATTCCTTGTCCGACCGTCAAGTCCGTCGGTCAGGGCTGATGTTCTCTGAGCGCCGCAGCCACGATTTCAGCCAGGTCCATCACCCTGAACTCGTCGGCCCCTTTGTCGCGCAGTCCGTCCTGAAGCATGGTCAGGCAGAACGGACAGGAGGTGGCCACCAGGCGGCTGCCGTTTTCGATGATTTCCTGGCAGCGGAGATGGTTAACCCGTTTCCCGGCCTTTTCCTCCGCCCACATCAAGCCGCCGCCGGCCCCGCAGCAGAAGCTGTGTTCCCCGGAATTCCTGAGTTCTTTAAGGTTCTCTCCCAGGAAGGCGCCCAGGACCTTTCTGGGCTCGGCCAGTAATCCATTGTGTCGACCATAGTAACAAGAATCATGAATGGCATAAGATCCGACGCCTGCTTCCTTCTCGGGCCCTGACAGCGGAAGCCTTTTTCTTGCCACCAGTCCGGCCAGAAGCTCCAGGTGAGAGATAATCCGCAGCGTCCGGATTTTTTCCTTTTCTTCCGGGTTAAAACCGTCCAGCACCTCCAGCAGAGCCGGATAATCATTCTTGAAAACGTTATAGCCGTGAGGACAGAAAGTAATCAATCCTTTCAGGCTGGAAGCGGCCAGAAGTTTCAGGTTGGCCGCAGCCAGGGTCTGAAAAAGATACTCATTTCCCAGGCGTCGGGCCGAATCGCCGCAGCAGCGTTCCTCCGCCCCGAGCACGGCAAACTTCAGGCCGGCCGCCTTCATGACCCTGACCATGGCTTCAGCAATTTTCCGGCCCCGGTCATCAAAGGAGCCGAAACAGCCCAGCCAGAGCAAATATTCGGCCCGGGGGTTTTCAGCCAGAGTTTTCACCCCAAGTTCCGAAGCCGCTTCGACCCTTCTGGCCAGCGGCAACCCCCAGGGGTTGCCGTAAGTTTCCAGGTTGTGGAAAAAAGACCGCAGCTCGCCCGGGAAACGCCCCTGCGCCAGCACCAGATTCCGACGCAGACTGAGAAGCTTATCCGGGTGCTCAATATCAAACGGACAGACGTGAAGGCAGGCGCCGCAGGTGGTGCAGGCCCAGATTTCCTCTTCGCTGAACACCCCCGGCACCAGCAGCGGGAGATTCTCCCTGTCCGCCCCGAGACGTTCATATTCTGCCAGCAGGTGTTTTTCCAGATTCAGGATGATCCTCTTGGGCGAAAGAGCTTTGCCGCTCTCGAAAGCCGGACAGACATCCTGGCAGCGGCCGCACTCGACGCAGGCCAGAGCATCCAGACCGTCCTTCCAGCTGAAATCAACGACCTTTTCGGCCCCGAAATTCTCGGCTGTTTCCAGGTTAAGCGGAAGCATCTGGCCTGAGGGCCTTCGTTTTCGGAAAAAAAGGCTCACCGGCCCGGCGAAAAGATGGAAATACTTGGAATGCGGCACATAGGAAATGAACGAGAAGACCGCCAGAGCATGAAGCCAGTAGGCAAGTTTCAGGTTCTGTTCCAGGGCCGAAGCGGAGATCGATTCGGGCAGGAGCTTCCCGGCCAGAAACCGGCTTAAAAAGGCCCAGGTCCGACCGCCGGGATGGACCGCCAGAGAAAACATATTGAAAAGCAGAAAGGTGGTGACGGCCAGAAAAATAAATAGATAAATCAGGGCCGAATCTCTGGCCCCGGTATCATAGGCCCGGGGTCTTAACAGAAATCTTTTGACCGCAAAAAATAACACTCCGGCCAGCACGGTAAGCGAAAACAGGTCAACCGAAGCCGAGAAAAGACGGCCGGGCCAGGATTGGCCGAAAAGATAGAAACCGTCAACGTAACCCTCAAGAATATGGTTAACGGTCATGGTGTCGAAAGCCAGGGCCCCGTAAAAAATCAGAACATGAGCTGCCCCGGTCCAGGGTCTTTCATTTTTCAGGGTGCAAAGCTGCAGGAAAACCCTGGAAACGGTGTAAAAGAATCTTCCAAAAAGAGAATCAAACCTGGCTTCAGGCTGCAGGCGAGTCAGGATCAGGACCCGCCTGACAACCGGATAAAAGAACAGAACAAAGGTGGCCGTAACCAGAACGGCCAGCATTACTTTTTCAGTCAACGTCAGCACCTTGCCTCTCCTCTAAACTGCCGGAGTATCTTGATAGATTTTAAACTTTTTGCCGCTATTTTCCACTGTTTTTATCGGCTGCGGTTCTGGACGGCCTTTTCTCTTAGCCGATCCGCGGCCGTCTTCGACCACAATTGAGAATCCTCTGAGAGAAATCGCGTCTCAGAAAAAGCCAGAAGAACCGGTCGGGCCCCGGTTTGAAGCCCTGACTTATCCAGTGGTCGTCGAGACCGCCCTCATAAATATCTTAATCGCAAACAGGGCGCCGGAACTCCAGACAAGCCTGCAGAAAGAAAGACGGAATTCAAAATCAGGTCGTTCTTCAGAATCAGATACGCAGATGGTCAGTCAGAACGCCGGCCGAAAAGCTTTCTCGGCCGCCGGCAAGCTTCAACCATTGCCCATGGCGGGCGCCGGGAAAGACTGAAGCTATAACCAATTAGAAATAGTAACGAAATCCTATAAAACCCAGAATGTGGAGCTCGGTAGCCGGAATGACGTCCATCACCGGCCCGATTTCAACAAAGATATCGATCGGTGCTCTGTCAAACATATAGCTCAGACCTACAGGAAGGCGAAAACCAAACCTGGTCTGATCCTGAAGACTCAGCCTGGCCCCGATCCCATAGTACAGAGGCAGCTGGCCCTTATCCACTTTGAAAATATTAAAACTGTGGAACAGGTAATCGGCATGAAGGTGAAACGAATTTTCTCCGGCAAACGACCAGGAGCCGGCTATGTCAAAAGCCGTGGTCCGGCCAGTCCAGTACTTGGCGATCAGGCCCGTGGGTTCGCCCAGGATAATCCCCAGACCAAACTTCTTCTGCTGAGCCTGGCCGGGAATTGCCAGCAGCAAAACCATAACCACGACGGACAGGATGGCAATTTTTTTCATTTTTCACTCCTTAAGACTACTGATATGTTACCTCAACCTTTTAGTCGTTAATTCTATTACATTTTTGAACCGGAGACAAGGAAACACCCGAGCCCGGCCGGCCTTTTTATCCTTCCCGGCAGAATCGCCGGGTCGGCAAAAGCCGGCCGCAAACAGAAGGCGCGAATTATCGTTTCCGACTATGGTCATCAAGTTTTTTTCTTTTTGAGTATTTCCATAAGATTCTTAATGGAGGAGCACTCATCTTGCAGCCACAGACTTTATGCGACTCTTCGAGGTTTTTTGCCCTGTAGCCAATAGCTGTGTTATCCCGGCCCGGCTCCGGGCTCATCTCCTCAGTCCCGAATTCGGGCCTCAAAAATATTTTTGTTGACATCAAATCTGCCAGATATAAGATATTTTTTCTACTGAATTTTACAGACCGGGCTGGCGGATATTTTGAGAATGAAAATTAAAACTTTAGCTTCCGGCAGCGTTCTCTCTCTCTTTTCATTTTTAGATCGCCGGGCTTCGCAGCCGTCTTTCGCCTGTGGCTTTCAAGCCGTTAGCCCTGAAGCCGGCTGCGACCGGGAATTCTTTTCAAGACAAGGCCGGAAGCTCTGCCAGGAAGGAGGCGTATGAACCAAAAATCACAAAAAACCTATCGGTCCGGACGCCGGAAAAAATTATTCCTGCCTTTTTTTCCGGTTATCCTGGCCGCGGCTCTGACCTTTATCGTCACCACGGCCGGGGCCGAAATCAAACCGGCCTATGCTCTGGTGAACTGCCGCATTGTTCCCGTCTCCGGCCCGCCCATCGACCGGGGCACAATTCTGATTCGCGACGGCCTGATCGAAGCTCTGGGACCCGCGGATAAGATTATCGTTCCGGCCGACGCCCGGGTTATCGAGGCTGATGGTCTCAACGCTTATCCCGGACTGATTTCCGCCCACAGCAACCTGTTTCTGGAAATAAAAGAGCCGGAACAACCGCAGGGCCAGACAGAATTTTTCAGTTCTTCAGCCCAGCCCTCGGAACCGCAGGAGTTCCCCGAGCTTCAGATTTTTAAGGAAATAAAGCCCAAGAAACAGACGGTGGAGTCCTGGCACAAAGTCGGCCTGACCACGGTGGTGGTGGCGCCCAACCGCGGAATTTTCCAGGGGCAGAGCGTCATCCTGAACCTGAACGGCGACCGGGCCAACCAGATGGTGCTAAAACAACCCTGGGCCCTGCATATAAATTTCACCACTGAAAGGGGAATCTACCCCTCGAGTCTCATGGGCACGGTGGCCTTCATCCGGCAAAAATTCTACGACACTCTCCACTATGCCCTTCATCAGAAAAAATACCTGTCCTCACCCCGGTTCATAAAGAGGCCCGAACATGACCCGTTTCTGGAAGCCCTGATTCCTTTCGTGGTCGACAAGAAACCCGTGGTCTTCCAGTGCAACAACCAGGAAGACATAAAGAGGGCCCTGCGGCTGGCAGAAGAATTCAAGTTGAAGGCGATTCTAAGCGGCTGCAATGAAGCCTGGCGAGCGGCCGATCATCTGAAGAAGGCCGGGATTCCTCTGCTGGTGACCCTGGATTTCAGACCGCCCGTCGCCAGTCTCTACAGTCAACAAGGAGAAGCGGTCAGGAAAAGAGCCGAAGCTGAAATCTATCCGGCCAATCCTTCCAACCTGCTGAAAGAAAACATCTCCTTCGCCCTGACCGGCTTCGGGCAATCCGAATCCCTTTTCATCAAAAATCTGCAGACCGCCATCAAGGCCGGACTTCCAGCCGAAGCGGCCCTCCGAAGCCTGACCATAGAGCCGGCCAGGATTCTCGGTCTTGACCGTCAGCTGGGCACACTGGAACCCGGAAAAATCGCCAATCTCATCCTGACCAGGGGCGAACTGTTCGCCGAAAAAACCAGAGTGGTCAAAGTCCTGGTCGACGGCATCCTTTTTAACTATGAGGAGAAAGGCCAATGAAAGACACCGCCTCCAGAATAACAACGATTATAATTCTCCTGCTGGTTCTGCTGACGCCTGGAAAATTGCTCCTGGCGGCCGGAAATCTGCTCATAAAAAACGCCACCATTCTGCCGGTCACCGCCCCGCCCGTTTCCGGCGCCGATGTCCTGATAGTTAACGGAATCATCAAACAGATCGGCCGGAACCTGACGGCTCCGCCCGGCACCAGAGTGGTTGAGGCCGCCGGCAGATACCTGATCCCGGGCATAATCGACACTCACACCCACCTGGCGCTCTCCGGCACCAATGAAGGAACTGAAGCCATCACACCCGAAGTCAATATGGCCGACGTCATCAACCCTGACGACCCGGCCATTTTTACCGCCCTGACCGGCGGAGTGACCACGGTCCACACGATGCACGGCAGCGCCAACGTCATCGGCGGAGTCAACGTGGTGTTGAAAATGAAGTGGGGCCAGCCCTCGGAAAAACTGGTGGTCAAGGAAGCCTTTCCAACCCTGAAGTTTGCTCTGGGCGAAAACGTCAAGCAATCCAACCGGACGCTGCTGCCCGGCCGTCCGCAGCGCTATCCGGCCACCAGGATGGGAGCCAACGCCATCATCAGGAGAGAGCTGCTTCGAGCCAGAGATTACCTGGCCGAATGGGACAGGTATGAAAAACTCAGGACTGCCAAGAATCCACCGCCCGACCTTCTCCCCCCGAAGAAAGACCTGCGCCTGGAAACCCTGGCCGACCTGCTGCGCGGGAAACTGTATGCCCGCTGCCACGCCTACGTGGCCACCGAGATGATTGAGTTTCTGAACCTGGCCAGAGAATTCGGTTTCAAGGTGGCGGCCCTGGAACACGCCTGGGAAGCCTACAAGATTACCGATGAACTGCTGGCGGCCGGAGTCGGAATTTCGGTCTTCATCGACAGCTGGGCCTACAAGATGGAAGCGGCCGAGGGGATTGCCTATAACGCCGCCTACTGCACCCAGCGGGGCGTCCTGGTTTCCATTAATTCCGACAGCTCGGAAAGGGTGAGACGGTTGTTCAACGAAGCGGGAAAAGCGGTTAAGTACGGACTGAGCCCGGATGAGGCCTTAAAGATGATCACCATCAATGCCGCCCGGCAACTGGGCCTGGACCGTCTGATCGGCAGCATCGAAGTGGGAAAACAGGGTGACCTGGCGCTGTTCAGTCAGCACCCGATGAGCGCCTACACCCGCTGCGACTTAACCGTCATCGAGGGCGAGGTTTATTTTGACCGGGATAAGCTGGTCAAAGAAAGAGAGGCGGCCGCCGCCCCGAAAGGAGGAAATTGATGTTTGCCGGGAGAATGACTGGTTTTAGAAAATATCTGCTGCTGTCCTGGTTGATAATTTTAGCCGCCTGGCCGACTCAGGCGGCGCTGGCGGCCTCAATTGAAGACAAGGCCGCACCGAACACCGACCTGCTGGCCATCGTCAAGGTCAAAATCATCCCGGTCACGGGTCAGGAAATTCCTTCCGGATCCATTCTGATAGAAAAAGGAAAAATCAAGGCCCTGGGCAGCGACCTGGAGATTCCATCCGGAACCAGGATCATTGAGGCCCCGGGTCTGACTGCCTATCCGGGAATGATTGACGGTTATTCTTCCCTTGGCCTGGTGGAAATAAGCGGAGTCTCGGCCACAGTAGATAATCGGGAAACCGGAAGAATCAATCCCCAGGTCAAGGCCATCGAAGCCCTGAAATACGACTCCATGCACATTCCCATCGCCAGGGCTAACGGAATAGTGGCCGCGGTCGTCTCGCCCGCCGGGGGGCTGATAGCCGGGCAGAGCACCCTGATTAAACTCGACGGCTGGACCAACCGGGAAATGGTCATAAAGGAAAGCCTGGCCCTGGTGGTTGAGCTGCCGGGCATACGCGGCGGGAGGAGAGGGTTTATGGGCTTCGGCGGCCAGCAGGCAGCCGTTACCACGGACCGGGCGCTGGCCGAACTGAAAGAGCTGTTTCTCCAGGCCAGAATGTACGAAGCCAGAAGAGAGCAGGCCGAAAAAAATCTGCTGCTGCCGAAACCCGATTTCGACGAAACCAGCCACTGCCTGTTGCCGGTGGTCAAAGGAGAGCTGCCGGTCATCTTCGCCGTCCACGCCGACCGGGATATCGTCCAGACGATCAAATTTGTCCAGGAAGAAAAAATCCGAGCCGTCTTTTATCAGGTGGAGCAGGGTTACAAAGTGGCCGAAGAAATCAAGAAAGCCGGCATTCCCTGCATCATCGGTTCTCTGTACGACCAGCCGCCGGTCTGGGAAGACGGCTACGATTCGTTATTCCTGAACCCGGTAATACTTAATAAAGCCGGGGTAAAAATTGCTTTTTCTTCTTCCAGCTCCAGCGCGGCCAAGGACCTTCCCTACCATGCGGCCAAGGCCGCGGCCTTCGGGCTCGACCGACTGGAAGCCCTGAAAGCGGTAACCATTTACCCGGCTGAAATATTCGGGGTTGACAAACTGATGGGCAGCCTGGAGCCCGGAAAACTGGCCAACATCGTTCTGGCCGACGGCGACCTGCTGGAACTCGGCACCAGGATAGAAAAGGTTTTTATCGAAGGCCGGGAGGTTGACCTTAATAACCGCTACACCGAGTTGCTGGAAAGGTTCAAAAAGAGGGAAAAGGAGAAATGATATGAATCGGATCAGGTTGCGGGAAGAAACCGTTGGCCCCGGCAGCCGTTCGGCCAGAAAATATCTGCGGCTATTGGGTCTGGTGCCGTTGCTCATCCTGCTCTGCCGCCTGCCCGGGCTTTGCGCCGGACCCGAAAACATCCAGAGCCCGAAGAAAAAGGCGTCAGTAAAAGTCAGTCGGGAGAAGAAATTCATAATAGACTGGCTGGGACAAAAAGAGCAGCTGGAATTTTTCGGCCGTCTTTCAGACCGCATCTGGTCTTACGCCGAGCTCGGCCTGCAGGAGTTTAAGTCGTCCCGGCTCCTGGCCGACACTCTGGAGCAAGAGGGATTTACCGTCGAGCGCGGACTGGCCGGAATGCCGACCTGCTTTGTGGCCAGCTACGGCCGGGGAAAGCCGGTCATCGGTTTCCTGGGCGAATTCGACGCCCTGCCGATGCTGAGCCAGAAAGGCCGGGTGCCGAAGCAGGATCCCCTGGTGGCCGGAGCGCCGGGACACGGCTGCGGTCATAACACCATGGGCACGGCTGCGGTGGCCGCGGCCATAGCCACAAAAAAGGCAATGGACAGGTTCGGACTTAAAGGAACGATTAAAGTCTTTGGTTCCCCGGCCGAAGAAATCCTGGCCAGCCGGCCTTACATGGTCAGAGCCGGATTGTTCAAGGATGTGGATGCGGTCATAGATAACCACAGCTCCGGCGATTTCGGCACAGCCTACGGGGTGTCGGGAAACGCCGTAATTTCTGCCATCTTCACTTTCCGGGGCAAAACGGCTCACAGTGCCGGGGCTCCCTGGGCCGGACGAAGCGCCCTGGATGCGGTGGAATTGATGAACGTGGCCGCCAATTTCCTGCGGGAACACCTCAACCCGGCTCACCGGTTGCATTATGTGATTCTCGAAGGCGGTCAAGCCCCCAACGTCGTGCCCGACCGGGCTTCGGTCTGGTATTATGTCCGGAACACGGACGAACAACTGGAGGCCATGTTTGAGCGGGTGGTTAACTGCGCCCGGGCTGCGGCCCTGGCCACCGACACCGAACTGGCCGAGGTCCGGGTCCTGAGCGCCACCCACCAGTTCCATGGAAACAGGAACCTGGCTGAATTGATTCAAAAAAATATCGAGCTGGTCGGGATGCCCGATTGGGAAGCCGAAGAAGAAGAATTTGCTCGGGCCCTTCAGCAGGAGCTCAAATCCGAGGTTAAAGGGCTTTCAAAAGAGGTCAATCCGCTGCGGGAGCCCAGAGACACATTCATCGGCGGCGGTTCGACCGACGTGGGGGAAGTTACTCTGGTGGCCCCGACGGCCACCGTCCGCTTCCCGTCGAATGTCCCGGGGGCTATCGGCCATCACTGGTCGACGGTGTCTTCTGTTTACGGCTCGATCGCCTGGAAGGGTTTAAACGCCGGAGCCAGGGCCATGGCCCTGACGGCCATCGACCTGTTGACCGGGCCTGAAGAGCTAAAAAAAATCAGGTCCGAATTCGAAGAATATATGAAGACTCATTCATATAAATCTTTTCTGCCGCCCGGGGCCACCCCTCCCCTGGAACTGAACCAGGCCCTGATGGAAAAATGGCGGGCTCTATTGGAGCCGCACGAAATAAAAAACTGAATTGGAAAAAATTTCAGGTCGGCAGAACTGAAAACAGTCTTTCCCTGCCTTCACAGAAGATCCGGCCGGGGAAATGCCGGTAAGACCGGTAAAATTTGAACTTCAAGCCCGGTCGCAGTCCAAGGTTCAAAGAAAGCTCAGAACCCTCACTCCGGACGGTCATCGTCCCATCGGGAGTATATTCCCCGCCGGTCGAACCGGAGCAGGATATCCGCCCTATCCACGCGGCTCCGGCCCGGGCACCGGGCCCGGATAAAAACGCTTTTCCTACTTAGCCGGTCAGCGGTAAATCGGCTTCAGGCCCATAACCCAGAACATAAAAGCGTACTTGTCGGTCAGTTCGTCTATGGCCTTGGTGATGTTGCTGGAGCCGTGCCCGGAACGGGTCTCAATACGGATGAGAACCGGTTTGCCGCAGGCCTGCTTTTCCTGCAGGGTGGCCGCGAACTTGAAAGAATGGGCCGGCACCACCCGGTCGTCGTGGTCAGCCGTGGTGACCATGGTGGCCGGATAACAGACTCCGTCCCGGATATTGTGCAGCGGCGAATATTTATAAAGATAACGGAACTGCTCTTCATTATCGCTGGATCCGTATTCCACCACCCATCCCCAGCCGACTGTAAACTTATGATAACGCAGCATATCCATGACTCCGACCGCCGGGAAGGCCACCCCGAACAGTTCCGGCCGCTGGGTCATGACCGCGCCCACCAGCAGTCCGCCGTTGGAGGCGCCGGCAATGGCCAGGTACCGGGGAGAGGTGTATTTTTCATTTATCAGATATTCGGCGGCGGCAATAAAATCATCAAACACATTCTGCTTGTTTTCCAGCATTCCGGCCCGGTGCCAGGTTTCTCCGTACTCTCCGCCGCCCCTCAGGTTAGGCTGGGCAAAGACCCCGCCGTTTTCCAGAATGATAACGATAGAAGGATTGAAAGACGGCAACAGGCTGGCATTGAATCCGCCGTAAGCGGTTAGATAGGTCGGATTCTTGCCATCCATGACCAGACCTCTCTTGTGGACTATAAACATTGGAACTCTGGTGCCGTCCTGGCTGTTATAGAACACCTGCTTGACTTCAAACTCCTCCGGCTTGAACTTAACTTCCTGTCGGGCAAAAACCTCCGACTGACCGGTGGCCAGGTCGTATTTATAAATGGTGGGAGGATAATTGAAAGACTGAAAAGTATAAAACACCAGCTTGTCGTCGCGCCAGCCGCCAAAGCCTGAAGCTGTTCCTATGGCCGGAAGTTCAACCTCCTTCACCAGGCTGCCGTCCGGCCGGTACTGATAAACCCTGGTGCGAGCATCCTGAAGATAGGTTCCGAAGAGATAGCCTCCGGCGGTGGCCGCTGAGGTCAGAACCTCGGGCTTTTCCGGCAGGATGTCCTTCCAGTTTTCCCTGGCCGGCTTTTTCGGGTCGACCAGCACCAGCCTGAAATTGGGAGCCCCGATATTGGTCCTGACCAGAAACTTGTCGCCCAGGTTATCTATAACCTCACTGTCATTTTCGAAACCCGGGATCAGGAGCTGGAATTCCGATTGTCTGGCGCCGAGGTCCTTCCACCAGAGTTCATTGCCGGATGTCCCGGCCGAGATCTCAAGAATGGCATACTTCTGGTCCTCGGTCACCCCCAGATTGAAATACCTGAGCGGGTTTTTCGGGTCCTGGTAAACCAGGGTATCCTTTTCCTGAGGTTCCCCCAGTTTATGGTAAAAGATTTTCTGGTTTTCGTTGCGAGCCCGCAGTTCCTGGCCCGGGGCCGGCTGGTCATAACCGCTGTAGAAAAAACCGTCTTTATACCAGGCCGCACCCGAAAACTTAACCCACCGTATCCGGTCAGGAAGTTCTTGTTTGGTGGCAATTTCCATCACCCTGATTTCCGACCAGTCGGAGCCTGCCTCAGAGCGATTAATGGCCAGGTACTTAAAATCGGGCGAGAAACCGGCCAGACCGATTCTGACGGTTCCGTCCGGGGAAAGCTGATTGGGGTCGATGAAAACTTCCGGCTGACCGTCCAGGCCCTTTTGTATATAAAGCACCGATTGGTTTTGAAGTCCGTCATTCTTATAAAAAAAGTAATATTCGCCGGCCCTTATCGGCTGTCCCATCCGCGGATAATTGTAAATCTCTCTGATTCGGGTCCGGATTTTTTCCCGGTAGGATATTTTATCCAGGTAACCGAAGGTCACCCGGTTCTGTTCTTCCACCCATTTTTTGGTTTCTTCCGAATTGTCATCTTCCAGCCAGCGGTAAGGGTCGGCCACCCTGGTGCCGAAATATTCATCTATCTGGTCCACTTTTCGAGTCTGAGGGTAGACGATTTTTTCTTCAGCTTTCCGGCAGGCTGAAATGGTCAGCAAAACCAGCATAGCCAGAACCAAGAAGAATATAGCCGTCATTTTACTCTTTGTCATCCAGGCCTCCTTACATGTTTATGACTTTATACATAGCACAACCTGAAGAATAGTTCCAGCTAATTGACGGGATAAAAGAAAATTGAAGACCGGAGCCGGCTGTGGTATTTTATGCCATCTGAAGGAGGTAGCCATGCCGTCAACTATCTTCGGCCTGTTCATCATGCCCGGCCTGATTCTGGCTCTGGCCATGTTCCTGGGCCTCAGAAGGAGAGGGTCGAAATGAATACCTTCAGCATTCATACCAATCCCTGGGCCCTGGCAGCATTCATTTTGTATGTCGTTATGATGGTTTCGGTCGGAATCATCACCGCCAGGTTTTCCTCCCGCGGCATCGGAGAATTTTTTCTGGGCGGCAGGAAAATGAAATCGTTCGTGGTAGCCCTGGCGGCCGTAACCTCCGGCCGTTCAGCCTGGCTGTTGATCGGAGTTTCCGGAATGGCTTTTACCCGGGGAGTCTCAGCCGTCTGGGCAGTGGTCGGATATATCCTGGTTGAGCTGTTCATGTTCATCTTTCCCGGCAAACGCCTGCGCTACTTCACCGGGAAAATGGGCGATATCACCATTCCCGATTATCTGGAGTCGCGATTTGAAGACCGCAAACATCGGCTGCGGCTCTTTGCCCTGATTCCCATCCTGATTTTTATGACGGCTTACGTGGCCGCCCAGTTCAACGCCGGCGGTAAATCGCTGGCCGCCAGCTTCAATCTGACTCCGCTCCAGGGCATTCTGATCACGGCCGCCATCGTCGTCTTTTACACCGTCCTGGGCGGGTTCATGGCCGTCTGCTGGACGGATACCCTTCAGGCCATGTTTATGATTTTTGCCCTGATGATACTGCCGGTCATAGCCATAATTCATTTCGGCGGCCTGGGACGACTGTTCTCGGTTCTTAAGGATATTTCTCCCGGCTACCTGGACACCTTTGCCATCAGTTTCGGAGCCTGGCTGGGCTTCGTCGGCATCGGTTTCGGCTCCCCCGGAAATCCCCATATCCTGAATAAATATATGAGCATTGAAGAGCCGGAAAAACTGAACCAAACCGGTCTGATCGGCACCATCTGGAACGTGCTGATGGCCTGGGGAGCAGTCTTCATCGGCCTGGTCGGAAGAGCCCTCTATCTGGACGTGGCCAATCTGCCGGGCCAGGACCCGGAAAACGTTTATCCCCTGCTCGGTTCCCAGCATCTTCATCCCTTTCTGTTCGGGCTGACCATTGCCGCTATCTTTGCGGCCATCATGTCCACCGCTTCTTCCCAGTTGCTGGTGGCTTCCTCGGCTGTGGTCAGGGACGCTTATCAAAAAATAATTGCCGGACAAAAACAGATTTCCGAGAAGAAACTGGTCCTGATCAGCCGGGCCTTTACCCTGCTGGTAGCGGTGGTGGCCCTGCTGTTTGCCGCCTATGCCAACAAGCTGGTTTTCTATCTGGTGCTGTTCGCCTGGGGCGGGCTGGGGGCAGCCTTCGGCCCGGCTATCCTGCTGTCTCTTTACTGGAAGAGGATAACCAGGGAAGGCGTCATCGCCGGCATTCTGACCGGTTCTCTCACCGAAATCGTCTGGTACCTGATTCCTTCGCTCAAAGCCATGGTCTCGGAATGGGTGCCGGCCTTCATACTTTCGTTTATAGCCGTGGTTCTGGTGAGCCTCTACACCAGACCGCCGGCCGGGGTCGAAGAATACCTGAAATACATGAAAGGAATTGATTGAACGGGTCGGACTTTTAAGATGTTTTTCTTTATAGGAGGCCTCAGCCCGCGGGTCAAGAAACTCAACGGCCCGCCCGGAGTCTGCCCGCGCTGCGGGGCAGTCGCCCTGTGCCGGGTAAGAGTGGATCACTACCTGAGCCTTTTTTTTATTCCGTTTTTTCCGGTCAGGAAAGGACAGCCTGAGCTGATCTGCGAAAGCTGCGGCCTGGAAATTCCCGAATCAAACCACCAGGGCGGCTCCCCGGAGGACCGGCACTCACGCTCCGGGCCAGCCTGCCCGGGTTGCGGTCGCCCGCTGGCTCCTGAATTTCGGTTCTGTCCTTTCTGCGGGCGGTCTTTAAACTGAGAATCAAGTTTGATAATATCAGCCTGACGGATCTGGCTAAAAGAATGTTGAGAAAAGTTGGAGTGATAACCAGGGATTGCGCCGGGGTCAATGCCGCTCTGCGGGCTCTGGTCAGAACCGCCGCCGGCCATAATCTTGAAATCTTAGGGATACTCAAGGGTTATGACGGATTGATCGACGGCCACCTGGTGCCTCTCGACCGGCGGGCGGTCTCCGGCATCATTAACCTGGGCGGCACCATCCTGAAATCAGCCCGCTCGGAAAGATTCCTAACCGAAGCCGGCCAGCAAAAGGCCCTTAAAACCATACGCGACCACGGACTGGACGGGCTGGTCGTGATCGGCGGCAACGGTTCGCTCAGCGGGGCCCATCTGCTGGCCGCCAGGTACGGGATCAGAGTAATAGGAATCCCGGCCACCATCGACAACGACGTCAATGGAGTTGATTACTGCCTGGGAGCCGATACGGCCGTCAACGTGGCTCTTGACGCCCTGGATAAAATCAGGGATACGGCTACCAGCCTGGAAAGGATTTTCGTGGTTGAAGTAATGGGCCGGGACTGCGGCTACCTGGCGATGAAAGTGGCTCTGGCCGGGGGTTGCGAGGACGTTCTCTTGCCGGAACTGGATTTTTCGCTGGAAGAAATCTGCAGGGAAATCGAAGCCGGCAACGCCCGGGGCAAAGTCAGCTGGATTGTGGTGGTGGCCGAGGGGAGGGCTTCGGCCAGGGACGTGGCCGCGGCCATCACCGGACTGACCGGCCTGGAAACCAGAATAGCCGTTCTCGGCCATATCCAGCGAGGAGGCAGACCGACGGCTTTCGACCGAATCCTGGCCGCCAGACTGGGGAACGCCGCCATTGAATCCCTGCTTCAGGGTGAAACCGACAAGTGCGTCTCTTTCAAAAACGATAGCATTGAACTGGTCCCCCTGGAAACAGCCGTTCAGCCCAAGAAATTGAAGTTTGAACCTGAGTACCGACTCCTTAAACTTCTTTCATAACCTTCTGGTATAAACCTAACAGGAAGGAGAGTCGAGGGCATGGGTTTCCTGGCAGCAGGGCTCGACCTCGGGGTCCGGGCCATAAAACTGGCTGTCCTCGATCCGGAACGGCATATTCAGGTCAAAGACAGCCAGCCGGTCAGCGGCAATTTTCCCCAGGCTCTGGAAACCATCCTCCGGAGAAACCTGCCGGCTCTCTCAGGTCACAAGCTTTTAGTTTCGGTCACCGGCGCCGGCCGGAACAGCCTGGACTTTCCGGATGAAGTCCTTAAGAGCAACGAGATTTCCACCCTGGCTGCCGGGTTGGGATTAATTTTTCCCCGGGCCAAGTCGGCTTTCGATATCGGCGCCGAAAGCGCCCGCTGGGTAGAACTGAGTCAGACCTCCGGCGAAGACCTTTTTCCGGAAGTTCTGGATTTTGCCCTGAATGAAAGGTGCGCCGCCGGGACCGGTCTGTTCCTGGAACAGCAGGCCTACAGGTTGCGGTTGTCGGTGGAAGAGTTCTCGGCTCTGGCCGCCCGGGCCAGAAAGGGAGCGACCATCGCCGGCCGCTGCAGCGTTTTTGCCAAATCGGACATGATTCATCTCCAGCAGAAAGGCACTCCGGCCGAGGAAATTGCTTACGGAGTCTGTTTAGCCCTGGTCAGGTCGGTAACCTCTTCGCTTCTAAAGGGAAGGGATGTTTCCTGGCCGCTGGTCCTGGCCGGCAACATCATCAAAAATGCCGGAGTGGTCAGAGCTTTCCAGGAAGTTCTTAAAGCCAGTCCGGAGATCCTTCTGTTTTCAGACTGGTCGCCGTATCTTTCGGCCGTCGGAGCGGCCAGCCTGGCCATCGCCGGGCGCCGGGAGGACGGATTCCTGAACATCGAAGAAGTGTTATCTCGAACCCGACCGCCGGCCCGCTTGCGATTTTCCAACCTCCAGCCGCTGGGGGAGCTCAGGGCCAGCCCGGCCTCTGAACCAGGCGCCATTATAAAGGTTCCTGCCCGAGGATTCCTGGGAATTGATATCGGCTCAGTCAGCACCAACCTGGTTGTAATCGACGAAGCCGTCCGGGTGCTGAGCGGAGTTTACCTGCCGACCAGAGGCCGGCCGCTGGAAGTCCTGCAGGAAGGATTGCTGGAACTGTTTTCCAGGTTCCCGGCCGGACTGGAAATCCTGGGGATAGGCACCACCGGCAGCGGCCGCTACCTGGCCGGGCGGTTGTTGCGGGCCGACCTCATCAAGAACGAAATCACCTGCCAGATGCGAAGCGCCTGTTTTTACTTTCCCCAGGTCGACACCATCTTTGAAATCGGAGGACAGGACTCTAAATTCATTCAGGTCGAAAACGGTCGGGTGGTGGATTTTAACCTGAACAAGATTTGCGCCGCCGGGACCGGCTCCTTTCTGGAAGAACAGGCCGCCCAGATGGGCTTCCGGGTGGAGAAAGATTTCGCGCTCCTGGCCTCTGCCTCACAGCAACCTTCCGACCTGGGCAGCCGCTGCACCGTGTTCATGGAATCAGAACTTCTGAACGAGGCCGGCCGCGGCCAGCCGCAGTCTGACCTGGTGGCCGGACTGGCCTACTCGATCGCCAGAAATTACCTGGAAAAAGTGGTCGAAAGGAGACCGGTCGGCCAGAACATAGTCTTTCAGGGCGGGGTGGCTTCGAACCAGGCCGTGGTCAGAGCCTTTTCCCTCCTGCTGGGGAAAGAAATAAGGGTTCATCCCTACCACCGGATTTCCGGGGCTATCGGAGCAGCCCTCGAAGCCCGGGAGGCGGTCGGGAAAACCGGCCGCCAACCATCTAATCTGAGCGACATCAGGAACAAGCTCTTCCAATCTTTCAAGTTGAATCCGTTTGAATGCCGACAGTGTTCCAACCGCTGTCAGGTGGTGGCGGTGGAGTCAGGGAAGGAACGGGTTTATTTTGGCGACATCTGCGAGCGTTATACCTCGGCCTCGCGTCTTGAGGTCGCCTCAGACGATGTTCATAATCCTCTGACCTTCAGGAAAAAATTGCTGGATAGCATCCCGATAAAACCGGCTGAAGGCCCGACTGTCGGTCTGCCCCGGGCTTCGGCCTTCCAGGAATTTTTGCCTTTCTGGCTGACCTTCTTTTCAAGGCTGGGTTATAGAGTCAAGGTTTCCCCTGAAACCGGCCCCGAAATCATGGAGGCCGGAATAAAACTCCAGCCGGCTGAAACCTGCCTTCCGGTGAAAATTGCCGTTGGACATCTGAAATTCTTGCAGGACGACGGCCAGGTGGACCTGGTTTTCCTGCCCAGCCTGGTTGACCGTCACCCCGGCCGGAAAGAATCATTCTATTTCTGTCCTTATACCGAAAACCTGCCGCACATGATTCCCGAAGTCCTGAGAGAAAAATTGATGACCGCTCCGGTCTACCTGGAACCGGATGAAGACAGCCGGAAATTAAGCTGTAAGAATCTGGCCGCACTGCTGAAGGAACCCGAAGAGACCATCGCCCGGGCCTGGGCCGAAGCCTGGCGGGTCCAGACCGATTTCGAGCGGCAGCTTAAAGAGCAGGGCCGAAGGCTTCTGGCCAGAAATTTTCAAAGCAAAAGGCCGGTCTGGCTGATTTCCGGACGGCCCTACCTTCTTTATGATAATTTCGTCAACCTCAATTTCTGGTCCCACCTGGAAAAACTGAACATTGCCGCCATCCCGGCCGATTATCTGGAGCTTCAAGATATCAATCCGGCAGGAGAAATTCTGGAAGAGTCGGCCGTGCCCCCCTGGAGGTATCCTCAAAAAATGCTGAAAACCGCGCTCTGGGCCGAAGCTCATCATGGAATCTATCCGGTTTTCCTGACTAACTATGGTTGCGGGCTTGACGCCTTCTGTCTGAAACATCTGAAAGCGCTGGCGGAGGGCACTCCCCGTCTGCTTCTGGAATTTGATGAACACCGCGGGGAGGCCGGCCTTATTACCCGGCTTGAAGCCTTTGCCGACGAGGTCGGCCAGCACCGGGCCGGGAGTCGGAAGACCGCCAGGTTGAAGAAGGTCGAGAATCCGGAAATCTGGCCGGTCGAGCGGACGAAAAAACTGCCCTTTGTTCTTCCTTATTTTGCCGACCATGCCCGGGCTTTTGCCGGCACCCTGAAAAAATCCGGCCTGACCGCCGAAGTCCTGCCCCCTCCGGACGACCGAAGCCTGGAGCTGGGAGAAAAATACTCCTCCGGCAAAGAATGCCATGCCTATTCTTTCCTGCTGGGAGACCTGTTAAAGCTGGCTCTGGACAGGAAACCCGACGGCCCCCGAATCTTTTTTTTCCCGGGAGCCCGCTATTCCTGCCTTTTACAGCAATATGGCCCGGCCATGCGTCAGCTGCTGCAGGAACTTGACAGCCGGCAGATTCTGCTGCTGACCCCGACGCTTGACTATTTCTGGCAACTGATCGGCTTTGACGGCCTGAAGAGCCTTTATCAGGGACTGGTGGCTGTCGACCACCTGACCAGAATGGCCTGCCAGCTGCGTCCTCATGAGGTCAACCGGGGCGAGGTTAATCAGGCATTCCAGGACGGCTTAAGTTTGATTGAGGAAGCCCTGGCCTCGGACCGGCTGGTCGAAGCCCTGGAAAAAATCAGGACCCGCTTCAGCCGGATTAAGGTCCGCCGGGAAGACAGACCGCTCATTGGAATCGCCGGCGACATTTACACCCGGCAGAACTCATTCGCCAATAACCGCCTTTTCGAGCGGCTGGAAGAGCTTGGCTGCGAGGTCTGGCCCTCTGCCTTTCTGGTGGACGAGATCGACTTCAGCTTCAGCCGCAGTTTTTACGAAAAGCTATCCGAGGGCAATCTGCTGGAAACGGTTAAGTATGCCGGCCTGAACCTGGTCCGGGAAGTCAACCTGGCCCAGGTCAGGAAAAAGCTGGAGTTGACCGACCTGAAATTGAAAGAGCCGCGCTTTGAAGAGCTTCTCCGGTCCACCCTGGCCTACCTGAATTACAACAATAATCAGAGTCTGTTTCTGAATGTGGCCAGGATGGTGGACCTGGCCCGGCGAGGAGCCGACGGCATTATCAACGTCATATGTTTCAACTGCCTGCTGGGAACTACGGCCGCAGCCATTTCCCGCCGGATCAAAAAAGATTTCGGCGGGTTGCCGCTGCCGACCCTGATTTGCGGGGAGAGCGAAACCGCCAGCAGCCGCAGCCGTCTGGAAGCCTTTGTGGAGCAGGTTAAGGCCAGGTGGAAAAAAAAGAACAGACCCTCCGACAGAAACTAACTGAAAATCAAGAACAGAAGTCAGGCCGCAGAATATCCTGACGTTTTTTCAGCTGTTTTATCTGGCCAGCATGGGAATTTTGATTTTATTCTTTCGGGCGCAGGCGATGGCCTCTTCATAACCGGCATCGGCATGGCGGACCACCCCCAGACCCGGGTCCACGGTCAGCACTCTCTGCAGCCTCCTGGTCATGGCCGCCGTCCCGTCGGCCACGATTACCATGCCGGCATGGATGGACAGGCCGATTCCCACCCCGCCGCCGTGATGGACTGAAACCCAGGAAGCGCCGCTAACCGCATTGAGCAGCGCGTTGAGAATTGGCCAGTCGGCAATGGCATCCGAGCCGTCTTTCATCTTTTCGGTTTCCCGGTTGGGCGAAGCCACCGAGCCGGTATCCAGATGGTCGCGTCCGATAACGATCGGAGCGCTGATTTTGCCCTTTTTTACCAGAGTATTTATGACCTCTCCGAAAAGCGCTCTTTCTCCGTATCCCAGCCAGCAGATCCGGGACGGCAGTCCCTGGAACTTAACCTGCTGCCGGGCTTTCCGGATCCAGCGGGCCAGGGCCTCATCCTCAGGAAAAGTCCTGAGCACGGCTTCATCGGTGACATAAATGTCCTGAGGTTTGCCGGATAGAGCCGCCCAGCGGAATGGCCCTTTGCCGACGCAGAAAAGAGGCCGGATGTATTCCTGAACAAAGCCCGGGATGTCGAAGGCGTTGCTCACGCCGGCTTTCTGGGCCTGGCCGCGAATGTTGTTTCCGTAATCGAAGGTCCTGGCTCCCCTTTTCTGCAGCTCCAGCATGGCTTCAACCTGGGCAGCCATGGATTCGTAAGCCAGGGCTATGTATTTCTGAGGGTCTTTTTTTCTTAATTCCAGAGCTTCGGCATAGGGAATGCCCCGGGGCACATAGCCGTTGAGTTCGTCGTGGGCTGAAGTCTGGTCGGTAAGGACATCAGGAGTCAGACCGCGCCTGACCAGTTCCTGCAGGACGTCAGCCGCATTGCCCAGCAGGGCGATCGACAGCGGCTGGCCCTTCCGGCAAGCTTCATCGGCCATTCTCAGAGCTTCGTCCAGGCTGGTAGTCATGGTATCCACATATTTTGTTTCCAGCCGTCGCCGGATCCGGTCCGGGTCCACTTCCACCACTATGGCCACTCCGTCGTTCATGGTCACTGCCAGCGGCTGGGCGCCGCCCATACCGCCCAGGCCGGCGGTTACCACCAGTTTGCCCCGCAGGCTACCGCCGAAATGCTTCCGGGCGACCGCGGCCAGAGTCTCATAGGTGCCCTGGAGAATTCCCTGGGTGCCGATATAAATCCAGCTGCCGGCAGTCATCTGGCCGTACATGGTTAAACCCAGCGCTTCCAGATGTCGAAATTCATCCCAGGTGGCCCATTTGGGAACGACCATGGCATTGGAAATCAGCACCCGGGGTGCTTCGGCCTGGGTTTTGAAAATGCCGACCGGCTTCCCGGACTGAACCAGCAGAGTTTCATCGTTTTCCAGTTTCTTCAGGCTGTTGACGATGGCCCGAAAACAGTCCCAGTTCCGGGCGGCCTTGCCGGTGCCGCCGTAAACGATCAGCTCCTGCGGTTTCTCGGCCACTTCCGGGTCCAGATTATTCATCAACATCCGCAGCGCTCCCTCCTGGGACCAGCCTCTGGTGTGAAGCCGGCTCCCCCGGGGAGCTCTGACCGGTCTATAGTCTATTTTTTTCTGGGTGTTCATCTCTCATCCTCCCTCCGGTTTGTTTATGCTTTCCCTGGCTCCGGACAAATTTTCCATCCGGGTCAGAGTTCTTTCCCGGCCCATCAATTCCAGAACTTCAAAGATTCCCGGGCTCACCGCCCGTCCCAGCACCAGGACCCGAAGGGCATGAATCAGTGCCGCAGCTTTGAGGCCTTCTTTTTCCGCCCTGGCCCTGAGAGCTTTTTCAATTTCCTGGGCAGAAAAATTTTCCAGCCCGAGAAAATCTTCCTTCAGCCGCGGCAGCACCCGGTCCAGTTCGGCCCCGAGCAGATGTTTCCGGACGGCTTCCTGATCATAATTCAACCTTTCAGAAATAAAGGGGGCAATCATCCCGCACAGGTCGACCAGGGTCCGGCTCCGGCTGCGGGTCAGGTTGACCAGTCTCTCGAACCAGTCCTTTCTCCCGGTCAACAAATCATCCGACCAAAGTCCGTCTTTTTCCAGCCAGGGCCTGAGGTGAGTTATCAATTCGGGGAGAGGCAGCTCGTTAATCAGACGACTGTTGAGCCACTCCAGCTTGTTGAGGTCAAAGACCGGACTGCCCTTGCTTATGTCTTCCAGAGAAAAATCCCTGACCATTTCCTCGATGGAATAGATTTTCTCCTCGTTGCCCGGCGACCAGCTGAGCTGGGCCATGAAATTGAAGAAAGCCAGAGGCAAGTAGCCTTTGTCCCTGAAGTTCAGGACCGAGGTGTCCCCGTGTCTTTTGCTCAATTTTTTGCGGTCCGGACCGAGAATCAACGGCAGGTGGGCGAATTGCGGCACCGGCGCCCCCAGCGCCCGGTAAAGAAGAATCTGCTTGGGCGTGTTGGAGATATGGTCATCCCCCCGGATGACGTGAGTGATCCGGGTATCGATATCATCCACCACCACCGACAGGTGATAGGTGGGAAAACCGTCTCCCCGCAGCAGGACAAAGTCCTCCAGGTTCTTATGCTCGACGGTAATCCGGCCGTGGACCAGGTCGTCGAATTCGGTCACTCCTCCGGGCACCAGAAAACGGATGGCGGCCGGGATCCCCCTGTTTAAGAGCTCCCGTCTTTCTTGATCGGACAGGTTCAGACAGCGCCGGTCGTACTTCCAGTGCTCGCCCCTGGTCTGTGTTTCCTGGCGGCGCTTTTCGATTTCTTCGGGTGAACAGAAACAATAGTAGGCCAGCCCCCGGTCGACCAGCCTCCGGGCAGCCTGGCGGTAAATTTCAAAACGCTGCGATTGATAGATCGGCCCCTCATCCCAGTCCAGACCTACCCAGTTCAAGGCTTCCAGAATGGACCGGCTCATCTCTTCCGAAGACCGGGCGACGTCGGTATCCTCAATTCTCAGGACAAAGGTTCCGCGGCTATGACGGGCAAACAGCCAGTTGAACAGGGCGGTTCTCAGGGCTCCCACATGCAGGTGCCCCGTCGGGCTGGGAGCGAATCTTACTCTAACCATGCTTGTTGTCCGTATAAGAATCGATTTTCAGGCTAAAAATATATCATACCCGAACCGGATATTCAAAAAGACCGCGGTCAGAGGGCGCAATCGGACTCCCGACCCGGAGCCGCCAGAAAAATCAAAAAAACTGTTGACTGAGGGAAATTATTTAAGTAAATTATCGGTGAGCGAGCTAAGCCAAGGTTTTACGGAGGGCACAGGGAAAGGAACCCCGAATCCAATGGCGTCGATAAATATTCTGGTCTATGTTTCCAGCGTCGAGCAGGCTCTGAAGGTGGTCAGGCTCTGCGAAAAAGAATACCTGCCGGTGGTGGCCAATTCTTTTGACGAGGTTCTCCCCATTCTCAAAAACTACGATTGCTGGGCAGCCATCATCGACGCCTCTTTTGCCGATTATGACCGCTGGAAGGAAGTTATTACTGCCGATTGTTCGGTCGTCATCCTCGGCCGGGAGGAAGCTGAAGTCTACCGGAACCTGTTGACCTGGCCGGCCAGTCATCACCTGGAATATGTTCTGGAAACAGAAGGCCAGCCCCTGGAACCGATCCTGAGCCAGATCCTGAAGATCGCCATCCACCACAGCCGGATAAAAAGAGAATGGGCCCAGCTGCAGCAGACCGTGGCCCTGAACTCAGCCAGCGCCCGGGAAGTTTTTCAGGAAATTGTTGAAATCAAAAGGTTGATTAACGAAAACTACCTGCGCGAACTGGAGCGCAGAATTTCTCTGGAAGCCCGTTACGTCTGGTCCCAGCGGGAAAGATGGAAAATCGAAAATATCGTCAGAAAAATTTATTCGGCCAACGATGTCAGCAGTCTGCTGGGCGTGGTCCCGGACATTAAGGACCTGCTCCAGGCTCAGGGCCTGACCATCTACCTGATAGAAGAGAGCGAGACCCTGGGCCAGCACCTGAAGCCCATCATCTGGGACGACACCTTCATCACCCACCCCGAAACCTTCAAGTATGTGGCCCGGCTGGAAGCCCCCGACTTCGCCGCAGCCGTTGCCCGCCATGGCCAGGAAGTCAACATCGCCGACCTCACCTATGACAAGCGATTTTCGCTGCGTTACCAGCATAACTTGAAAGCGCCGCTGAAGAGTATTCTGGCGGTTCCCATTACCTACGAAGAACAGACCATCGGAGTCATCGAACTTTACAACAAGCACCTTATGGACAGCCTGGTGCCGGAGGGTTTCAGCCGCGAAGACCAGCAGATTCTGAGAGGATTGTCGGAACACATCGGCATCGCCATGACCAAGCTCAACCTGATTCAATATGACCCCCTGACCGGGTTGCTGCGGGCCGAGCCCTTCTTCGACAAGATTCTTCAGAAAGTCAACTCCATGAGCAAGAGAAAAATAGAAGAAGGTGCCTTTGCCATGGTCATGGGAGATGTCGATTGGTTCAAACATTACAACGACCGCAACGGCCATGAAGCCGGCAACCGGCTGCTGCAGGAACTGGCTTCGATTTTGAAGCAATCGGTCCGGGAAAATGATTTAATCTGTCGCTACGGCGGCGAAGAATTCCTGTTCTTTTTGAACGGCGTTACCACCCTGGAAGAAGCCTGCCAGTTGACCGACAGAATCAGAAAGAACATCGAAGACCATTATTTCCCCTACGAAGAATTTCAGCCCAGGAATAACCTGACCATGTCTTTCGGCGTCACCGTCTTTCCCCGCCAGAAAATTGAAGGCGACGGTCAGCTGACGAAGGACGACCTGAAGCATCTGGTTCACGAATGCGACCTGGCTCTGGCCGAAGCCAAGGGGAAGGAAACCTGGCGCCTGCCGCCTTCGGAGGCTCAAAGCCGCCCGGCCACCAAGAACACGGTAGTGGCCTATTCGCGCGACTGGGAAAGAGAAAATCACACCCGACCGACGGTCTCCTATCAGGAAAAGCTGTTTCGCGAAAAAAGGCACTTCCAGAGGCATTACACTTCCACCATCATGATGTACCGCGATGACGGACAGTTGAGGGTCTGCAAGACTATTAACCTCAGCCTGGGCGGAGCCAAGATCCTATCGGAGCGGCCTCTGCCGCCTTCCCGGACGGTGGACGTGATCCTGATACTGGGCAAGAAAGCGCATCCGCTAAAGGGAGAAGTTGTCTATTCGGAAAAGGCCGCCCCCGAAGCCGGGACCTTTTACACCGGCCTGAAGTTTAAGGAATTGAGCGGAGATGATTTTCAGGTCCTGGAAAATTATTTCAAAGAAATACAAATAGAGACTTTTAACTGATCAACCGGGAAGGTCTTTCTTTCAGGCTTCCAGTTCTCTCATCAGAGCGCCATAATAAATCGAAGCCGGGGTGGTCCTGGCCTTGAAAGAAGCCGTCAGGTCGATTATTTTCTGCTCGAACCGAGACAGGTCATCGGCTGAACTCCAGTTTTGAACCGCCAGCTGGTCGGACAGCTCTTCCAGAACCCGCTGGTTCAGAATATCCTGAGTCAGAGCCGGAAAGCGAAAATTTTTCTTGGTGGCCAGAAAGGCAACCCGCAGCAGATACCTTCTGATTCCTTCCTGCAGGCTGATGATTTCCTGTTTTAGATAGAACTGCTCTTTGGCCGCGGTGACAAAGGCCATTTTATAATTCAATTTACGGGCCTCTTCGATGGCCTCTCTCAACCGGGACAGCAATTCTTCCACTTCCAGTATGTTCTTCTTGCCTTTCTGGTAAAAGCCGATCGAGCTGGAGCCGTTGGCCGGCTCTTCCCGGTAAAACTCTTCCAGGTCCTGCCGGCTTAAGGCCCCGAAACTTTCAGCCGCCGGGGCCGGGCCGGAAGAGCTCTCGCTTCCGGCGGTTGACATGGATTCCAGCCTGCCGGCAATGGTTTTCCTTATTTCTTCGGCCAGTTTGTCTTCCAGAGTCGGCTCGGGAGCTTCTTCGGCCGGGGTCGGCGATTCCGGCTCGGCCGATTTTTCCGGAACCGGGGCCGGCTCTGTCTGGGGAATCGGTTCCTCAACCGCCGCCGTCCGGACCTCAGATTCTTCCAGATGGTCGGACGGCCGTGGCTGAGCCAGTCCGCTCTCCAGCAGCAGGAGTTCCTTGACCTGTCTGAGCTTTTCCAGCTCCGGGGTCAGGTCCAGCTCCAGTCTTTTGGCTTCAGCCGGCTCCGGCGCTTCGGCCCTGAGTCCGAATTTCTCTTCCAGGCCTTTCTTGAGAACTTCAGCCTGCTCCAGCGATTGCCGCCTGAGCTCTTCCAGCTCCTCATGCAGCTGGCTGATGGAACGGATATCTTCTGACGTGGCCCGGGTCAACTTTTCGATTTCCAGTTGACGGTCGCTGATTCGTTGCAGACAATCCTTTATATTCCGGAGAATCTCCTGCCTCCGGTCTTCAAATTTTTCCCAGACCTGTCCGTATTCTTCCAGGGCCAGCCATTCCCTTCTAACGGCCTGTTCAATCTCCGTCAGTTGCTGTCTGGCCAGTTCTCTTTCTTTTTGAATTCTTTCCTCCAGCGATTTTTCTATTTCTTCCCTCTGTCGACGGAGATATTCTTCCAGTTGAGTCTCGATTTCCTGGATTATGGATGACGGTTTCTTTGTCAATTGGCTGTCTTCGCTCATTGCCCGTTCCTTTGCCTGATATTCGGCCCTGGCAAGGCTATTCTAAAATCAACCCCTTTCGCCTGTCAAGAATAAAAGCGGGTGAGTCGGTCGGGGAATTATTCAACGGAGCGGGGGGAAACGGATTAGCCATTAAAGGCGACCCGGCGGCCGTAATCTCACCCCGCCGACAGGCCGGCCCTGTCTTAAAGTCAGAAAATAGAAAAAATTCGCCGCCGATTTTTCAAAACTACTTGCCTTAAACTTCAATTTGATGTATACAGGATTAAGTAAATATGAGCGGCGGAGCTAACAATAACCATCAGCTAAAAATCATACTGGCCATTCCCGAGAGCAAACTGAGGGAGCGGCTGGCCGCAATCTGCCGGCAGTTTCAGGTCGGGGTGGAAGAAACCCCGGACCTGTCCGGACTCTCCTTCACCGGCAGCCATAAAAACGCTATCCTGGTTTTCACTCCCGAGCCTAATGGAAGCAGGAAGATTCCGGCCTTCCTGAAACAATTAAAAAAATCCTGTCCGAGGTTGAGTCTCATCCTGCTGACTTCGCCCTCAACGGCAGCTGAGTTTCTGAAACCACTGGAAGAGAACCTGCTGGATTTTATCTGCCCCAGAAACAGCCTGCCGGTAATCTACTCAGCCCTGAAAGCTGAAATCCAGCGGCGGCAGTTGAAGCTGGAAAACGAGTATTATCTAAAGAACCTGACCAAGCTCAAGCTGGAGCAGTCCCGCCACATCCGCAAGCTGCTGGAACTTGAAGAAATTTACGATACCACGGTGGAAAACCTGATGACCGCTCTTGACCTCAGAGACGTGGAAACCTTCGGGCATTCGCGCACGGTATCCAAATACAGCCAAGTGCTGGCCGAGGTCCTGGGCATCAAGGATCAGCCCAGGCTTGACAACATCAGGAAAGGGGCTCTGCTCCACGATATCGGAAAGATTGCCATTCCCGATTCCATCCTCAAGAAGCCCGGTCCCCTGGCCCCGGAAGAATGGGAAAAAATTAAAATGCACCCGACTCTGGGTTACGGGCTGATCAAAGAAATGAAGCTGCTGAAAGAAGTCGGCCACATCATTCTCTACCATCACGAAAAATACGACGGCACCGGATACCCCCGGGGCTTAAAGAAAGAAGAAATTCCTCTCGAAGCCAGAATTTTCGCCCTGGCCGACGCCCTGGATGCCATCACCTCTCACCGACCTTACCGGCCGGAGCAGGATTTTCTGACCGCCCGGCAGGAAATTATCAGGAACTCGGGAACTCAGTTTGACCCGCTGGTGGTTGAAGCCTTCTGCGCCCTGGATATCGACCGCTGGGAAAGAATCCGTTTTGAGACGACCAAGCTGCTGCCCTCGTTTGAAGATTACCACCGGCTGGTTGCCAACCGAAGCAAACAACCTCAATAAAAACCGGCCGGTTAATCCTCAGGCCAGCTTCCGGACAGTCATCACCCTGGGTAAACCCGAATAATCGCTTCTGACCCGGGGTTGGCTCCATCCCGGTTGGAAGAGCTTTCTGATTTTGTTTTCCTGACCGGCCCCGAATTCAAACACCAGAAATCCTCCGGACTTCAGACAGAGCCAGGACTGGGTGATCAGTCTTTGAATTATCTCCAGCCCGGTCGGCCCGGCCACCAGGGCCGTCCGCGGTTCAAAGTCCCGGACCGGCCGTTCCAGCTTTTCCCAGTCGGCTTCGGATACATAGGGAGGATTGCTGACGATCGCCTCAAATTTTTGCCGTTTCTCAATAAAATAACTGAGCAGGTCGCTGCGCACAAAAGCAACATTTCTGAGCCCATTACTTCTGGCGTTCCCGGCAGCCAGGCTCAGGGCCCGGGCGGAGAGGTCAGAAGCCACCACTCTGGCCCGGGGCAACTCTCTGGCCAGAGCCAGGGCAATATTCCCGCAGCCGGTGCCGACGTCAACAATCCGGGGCTTTTCTGGCAGAGGCAAGGAAAGCACTTCTTCCACCACCAGTTCCGTCTCCGGCCTGGGAATTAAAACCCGGCGGTTGACTCTGAATTCCAGGCTCCAGAATTCCTTGCGGCCCAGGATATAGGCCATGGGCCAGCCGCTCTGCCTTTTTTTTATCAGCACAGACAGCTTGTTGGCCAGTCCCGGCGGCGGCGCGGAATCAAGGTTGCGGAAAAAATCGGCTTCGCTCCAGCCGGCGGCCTTTTGAATCAGCAGACGAGCTTCCAGAAAGGGGCAGGTTGAACGGGAAAGCCGGCCTGCGGATTGCCGGAAAAGCTGGTCCAGATTTTTATATCTCAACTTGTCGGTCCGGGGACAAGCCAGGCCTGTTCTCATCCAGAGCCCTGGTCTGGAAATGGATGATCAGCCTGTCAACGAGCTCATCGAGCTCACCGTCCAGTATGCTCTCCAGGTTATGAAAATTTTCGTCCAGGCGATGGTCAGTTATCCGGGATTGAGGGAAATTGTAGGTCCTGATTTTTTCGCTTCTTTCTCCCGTTCCGACCTGTTTTCTCCGGTCCCGGGAAATCCTGCTCATCTGTTCCTGTCGGGCGATATCGAGCAGCCTGGTCCGCAGAATCTTTAAGGCCTTTTCTTTGTTGCGGTGCTGGGATTTTTCATCCTGGCAGGAAACGACAATTCCCGAAGGTTTGTGAGTCACCCTGATAGCGGTATAGTTGCGGTTAACATTCTGCCCGCCGGGCCCGGAAGCTCCGAAAGCCTCAATCTTCAGGTCCCTGGGGTCAAGCTTCAGGTCGATTTCTTCGGCTTCCGGCAGAACAGCCACCGTGGCCGTGGAAGTATGAATCCGGCCCGAGGCTTCGGTTTTTGGCACTCTCTGAACCCGGTGCACCCCGCTCTCATATTTCAGGAAAGAATAGACTCTCTTGCCCTGAATATTGACAATGGCTTCTTTAATGCCGCCGATCGGTGAATAACTGACGTCCATCAGCTCCCATTTCCAGCCTTTGTGCTCGGCATAACGGGTATACATCCGCAGAAGGTCCTGGGCGAAAAGCGAGGCTTCATCTCCCCCGGCCCCGGCCCTGATCTCCAGGATGACGTTTTTCTCGTCATTGGGGTCTTTGGGCAGCAATAATTTCTTCAATTCCTGCTCCAGCCGGTCCTTCTTTTGCCTGAGCTGGTCCAGTTCGGCTTCGGCCAGCCGTTTTAATTCCGGGTCAGACTGGCCTTCGGACAGAATGGATTCGGTTTCAGTAAGCTCCTGGACTGTCCTCTTAAACTCGTCATATTTTCTGACCACCGGTTCAAGTTCAGACCTCTCCCTGGCCAATTCTTTTATTTTCTGGGGGTTGGAGGAAATATTGGGGTCGGAAAGGAGGGCAGTAATTTGCTTATATTTGTCTTCTAAGACCTTTAATTCCTGAAGCATATGGATTATTTTTTGGTCGTGGTGGCATATTTTTTCCTGAATTTCTCAACCCGGCCGGCGGTATCCACAATCCTCTGCTTGCCGGTGAAAAAGGGATGGCACTGGGAACAGATTTCCACCCTTATTTCTTTCTTGGTGGACCTGGTCTTAAAAGTATTGCCGCAGGCACAGATGACGGTGCATTCCTGGTATTCTGGATGAATTCCTTTTTTCATGAGCTCGTCTCCTCTTAAGGCAATTGATTATAGCAGGTTTTGGGCGGTCAGTAAAGGATGCCTTGCTGCCGGCACTTCTGCTGGAACAGGTCCCAGTCCAGGCTGAAGACAGCTGTTTTTTCTACATGTTTTGAAATTTCCCGGTAAATCCTTGATTCCAGATAGTTTTTGAGGGACTGGCTCAGGGCCACCACCTGCTCTTCAGCCTGCCACTCATACTCCCGGCCGTCTTCGTCCCGCAAGCAGCCCAGATGGACGGCCCAGGCCAGCTGCCGGAAAGGGACATGGCTGAATTGCTTCCTGATAGCCTTAATTTCTCCCTGTTTCAGCGGGTCGACAAACTGAAAATACCTTGAAAACAACAGGGCATTATGAAAGTAGGCGGGAAAAGCCACCAGGGCATCGATCTCTATCAGCCGGCCGAGGTGAAGGAATATTTCCAGTATCTTCTTGGACAGGCTGAGTCCCGGCTTACTCTGGCCTGGTAGCGGAGGATGCCGGTCGTCAAAGCTCAGGCGCGGATTCTGCAAAGTCAGCCACTCAAACAGCAGGCAATGCTGGGGAGGCAGCCGATAGCCATGTTTCCCGGGGGCGGCAAATCTGACTTCGGCTTCCTTTATTTTTAGGTCGACAATCATCCTGTCCGGATGTTCTTCTTCCCAGTAAATCAGAAGCCTCTGGACCGGGTAATCGGACGAGTCCATCCGGTACTTGATCGGCCAGAGGTTTTTTTTCCTGGCTTCCCGGAAAAAACTCTTTCTGGCCAGAACGGCCATAACCTCCTTAAGGGTGTAACGACCGAGGAAGAGCATCGACCCCCGGGACGGACCGAGCCGGGAAAACATTTCTTCGTCTTTAAGCACAGATTCTTTTTCCCAGAATGGCTCTATTTTTCGGTTATCTTTGGTCATCAATCACCGACCCGCCGGAATACCGGCATTTTATAAAATAATCGGCTTTATTTCAATCTCCTTCTCCGGACCTGCGCCGGCCTGAAGCCCCGGCCGCCACTTCCCCCGAATAAAAAGAAAACACATCGTCGCCGAAATCAACCCGACGGAGCAGTTTGAAATCTTCGAGCGAGGGCTGATAGTGTCGGTGATGTCTGATGACCAGCAGCCCGCCGGGTTTCAGTACCCCTCGTTTCCTTATTACCTTGAGAGGATTCCGCTCCTCCAGAAGCTTATAGGGCGGATCCAGAAAAATCAGGTCAAACTTAATGCCTTTCTTTCCCAGTTCAATTATCGCCCGGTTGAATTCCCGGTTGAGGACCAGCCCCAGGTCTTCGGCCTGGCACTTAGCCAGGTTGGCTTCTATAATTCTGGCCGCCTGCGGAAGCTCTTCGATAAACACGGCCCGACTGGCTCCCCGGCTGAGAGCTTCTATTCCCACCGAACCGGTGCCGGCAAAGCCGTCCAGGAAAAAGGCATCAACCACCCTGGCCTGGAGGATGTTAAAAAGAGAACCGCGGAGCTTGGCCGGCAGAGGTCGGACGGCCGGACTGGACACCATCTTCAACTTTCTGCCTTTGAATCGGCCGCCGATAATTCTGATCATTTTTTTCCTCAATAATAAATCCGAAGACTCCCGACCCCGGTTTCCACCCGGGCGATTCCTTCCGGCAGGTCGTACCAGTCGTTAAGGTGTCGGGCTTCCAGTCCCCTGGCTCTGGCCACCAGTTCAATCAGGGCATTGACAATTTCCGGCTGTATCCGCTGGGTTTCCAGGAAAAGGCTGCTCAATTTTAACCTGACCCGACGCCCGGCCTGCTCCAGTTTGCCCTCCAGATACAGGTTGTGATTTCCGCCGAGCCCCTCAGAACTCAGATCCAGAATTACCCAGCCTTCCACCCGGTTGCCGGGGATGAGCTTCAACCTCAGCTCCTTCAGAGCCGGGTTCCCTTCCGACAATAAATGGCGGAAAAACACGGCCACCTGCTCCTGGCTGAATTCAGCCACCCGGTTCTGGTAATGCCCCTTCTCCCGCCAGAAACCGGCTGCTTCTTCCAGAAAATTGACCAGCCCGAGCACTTCATCCAGCTCATCCGGCCTGTTCTGAGTCGCCTGACCATCGGCTGACCCTGTGGCCGCCTGGCCGGGGCAAGAATTAAAAAAACAGAAACAGAATAACAGGATCAAAACTTTCAGCCGGCTTCTTTTGTCCATTAATTAGAATGCTACCAGCATTCAGGTCGTTTGTAAATTTTCCCGGTTGCAAATATCACCCGGAGCTCTTGCTTCCACCGACCCCGTCCGGTCGGTCTCCTGTCGGCAAAAATCGGAAAGAAAATGGTTATAAAATTCAAGCACAGCCCCTAAAGGGCCGTTAAAGATACGCTCAATCACTCAACGGCAGCCCGGTTTCCTTGACAGTGTTCGGGGCGTAAACTATACTGAATTTCTGATAAATCTCTCAAAAGAAAGTCAAATCAATGACCCTTATGGAGCGGGCCCGCCGAGGATCTTCTTCTTCCCTCATCAAGAAACTGGCCCGGGAAGAAAAAATATCTGCCGAGGAATTGCTGTCTCTTGTGGCCCGGGGCCGGGTGGTCATCCCTTACAATCGAAACCACTCCCCCTCCAGACCGGCGGCCGTCGGGCTGAAAATGCGCACCAAGGTAAATGTTAACCTCGGCACCTCCCGGGATTATCCGGACCTCAGAACCGAAATCGCCAAGCTGAAGATCAGCCTTAAATATGGAGCCGATGCCGTCATGGACCTCAGCACCGGAGGCGATATCCGGGCCATAAGAAAAAAACTGCTTGCCCTGTCGCCTCTTCCGCTGGGAACGGTTCCCGTCTACCAGGCGGCGATTGAAGCCATCTCCAGAAGGGGTTCCATTGTCAGGATGACCGAGGATGACCTGTTTTCTATCATCGAGGCCCAGGCGCGGGAAGGGGTGGATTTTATGACCGTACACTGCGGCCTGACACTTAAAGCCGTCGACCGGTTGAAAAAGCAGGGACGGATTGCCGACATCGTCTCCCGCGGCGGAGCCTTTCACCTGGCCTGGATGCTTCACAATGAAAAAGAAAACCCGCTCTATGCCCGATTTGACCGTTTGCTGGAACTGGCCAGAAAATATGATTTTACCCTTAGCCTGGGAGACGGCCTGAGACCGGGCTCGGTGCTGGATGCCACCGACCGTCCCCAGATAGAAGAACTTCTGACCCTCGGAGAGCTGGTCAATCTGGCCAGAGAAGCCGGAGTTCAGGCCATGGTCGAAGGCCCGGGACATGTGCCGCTGGACCAGGTGGCCATGAACATGAGGCTCCAGAAGCGGCTGTGTCAGGAAGCTCCTTTCTACGTGCTCGGACCGCTGGTAACCGACATCGCCCCGGGTTATGACCATATTGTTTCGGCCATAGGCGGGGCCGTGGCGGCCTCAGCCGGAGCCGATTTCCTCTGCTACGTGACGCCGGCCGAACATCTCGGCCTGCCGACAATCGAAGACGTTAAGGAAGGCTTGATCGCCTCCCGGATTGCCGCCCATGCCGCCGATATCGTCAAGGGCTATCCGGGAGCCATTGAGCGCGATGCCGAGATTTCCCGGGCCCGGAAAAAGCTGGACTGGGACCGGCAGGCAAGACTCTGCCTGGACCCGGATAAGTTTGCCGAGGTCCGGCGGAGACGAAAATCAAAGACCAGGGCCTGCTCCATGTGCGGCGAATTCTGCGCCATGAAGATTGTCAGCGAATTCCTGAATGGCGGAGAGGCCGATGATGCCTGCTCCTGAAAGTCTGCTTTTCGGCCTGGCCGGTATTCCCCATTCCTGTTCCGATGACTCTTCGCTCCAAGCCGTGGACCAGGTGCGAAGACTGGGCCTGGAGGCTCTGGAGCTGGAATTTGTTCAGGGGCTCAAGATGGGTCCGGAAACAGCCGGCCGGATAAAGCTGGCTGCCCTCAACCACCGGGTCAAACTCAGCGCCCACGCTCCCTACTTCATCAACCTGAATGCCGAAGACCGCGGTAAGAAAATGCAGAGCCAGGACCTGCTGCTCAATTCGCTGCGGCTGGCCTCAGCCGCCGGAGCCACGGATCTGGTTTTCCACGCCGGTTACTACGGCTCAAAGAGCCCGGAAGAAACCTATCAAAATATCAAGCGTTCGCTCCAGGAAGTCCTGTCGATAGCCCGGTCCGAAAAAATCGCAGCCAGGCTGAGGGTCGAAACCATGGGCAAAAGAAAACAATTCGGCAGCCTGGATGAGGTTCTGTCTCTCTGCCGGGAGCTGGAGGGCCTTCTTCCCTGTCTGGATTTTGCCCATATCTTTGCCCGGGAGGGCCGGATAAACTCATACCGAGATTTTCTGCAGGTAATTAAAAAGGTGGAAAAAAAACTCGGAAGGTCGGCTCTGAAAAAGGCCCACATCCACATTTCCGGAGTCAAATATAACCAGACGGGCGAATTGAAGCACCTCAACCTGGAAGAGTCCGAATTCCGCTACGACGAATGGCTTCAGGCTCTGGACGACGCCGGAGTGTCCGGGACCGTGATCTGCGAGAGCCCTTCTCTTGAAACCGATGCCCTGATGCTGAAAAACCTCTATCACAACCTCAGGGAGAAGAGAATTGACTCCGGCTCCGGAGAATAAAACCCTCCGGGGATGATCTCCGACCAGGGTTGAAACCGCCCGGTACAGCTTTTCCTTCAGGTTATTCTTGACATGGAATTGGGTTAAGAATAAACTGATTTCTAATCTTTTAAATCCGAATATTTTAACTAAATGGACTCAAACCTAAGTCATTTGAGGAGCCCGGATTTTTTTCTCTTTTTCTCAGGGAGAATATTTCCTCCGGGTCCGTATTTTTGCGGGCGGCAGCGGCGGCCGACAGCCATCTGCCCTGAATTCACCGGGGCATTAAATCCAATATCAACAACAGAGAAAATCTCTTGAAAAGGAGAAGCCGATGATTGAAATCCGTTTCCATGGACGAGGCGGCCAGGGAACAGTGGTAGCTTCAAAAATACTGGCTGACGCCCTGGCCAAAGAAGGCAACTATGTCCAGGCCTATCCGGAGTTCGGGGTGGAGCGGCGCGGCGCCCCGGTCTTTGCCTTCATCCGGATCGATAACAAACCGATTTATGACAAAAGCAAGATTTACAACCCGGACCACGTGGTGGTGGTTGACCCCACGCTGGTTGAGGCCATCGATGTCACCGAGGGACTCAAGGATGGGGGCTACATCATTATCAACAGCAACAATCCGCCGGAACATTTCAAGTTTCCCTCCAGGTTCAAGGTTTTTACCATCGACGCCACCGAAATTGCAGTCAAGCATCGGCTGGGCACCCTGGCCGCGCCCATCGTCAACACCGCCATAACCGGGGCGGTAATCAAGATCCTGAATCTGACCAGACTTGAGTCGCTGGCCGAAGCAATCAGAGAAGGTATACCGATCAAGCCGGAAGACAACGTCCGGGCGGCCATCGAGGCCTACGAAAAGGCCTGAAGGAGGAGATTATGAGCAAGAAGAAAGAAGCCAGGAAAATCGTTTTCGAATCGGAAAAAGAAATGCCGGCCGTGCCCATGTCCCTGGGGTCGATGCTCTATAACAAGACCGGGGCCTGGCGCAACATCAAGCCGGTCATAGACCTGTCAAAATGCATCAAATGCGGCATCTGCTGGAAATTCTGCCCTGACGCCTCAATCGACATTGTCGACGACTGGCCGCAGATAAACTATGTCTACTGCAAGGGCTGCGGGCTGTGCGCCGAAGAATGCCCGCAAAAATGCATTGCCATGGTCGAGGAGGAAAAATGAAGAAAGTAATAATGGGAAATCATGCCCTGTCCTACGGGGCGATGTTATCAAGGGCTCAGGTCATTGCCGCCTATCCCATCACTCCCCAGACCCAGGTGGTGGAGCTGCTGTCGGAAATGTGCGCCGACGGCACCCTCAACGCCAAGTTTATAAAAGTTGAATCCGAGCATTCAGCCATGGCCGCCTGCCTGGGAGCCTCTCTGGCCGGAGCCAGAACCTTCACCGCCACTTCGGCCCAGGGCCTGGCTCTGATGCACGAAATGCTCCACTGGGCGGCCGGGGGGCGGATGCCGGTGGTCATGGGCAACATCAACCGGGCCATGGCGCCGGGCTGGAGCATCTGGACCGACCAGAACGACAGTCTGTCGGAAAGGGATACCGGCTGGATACAGTTCTACTGTTCCTCCAACCAGGAAGTCCTGGACACCGTTATCCAGGCCTTTAAGGTTTCGGAAAAGCTGATGATTCCCAGCATGATCATCCTGGACGCCTTTGCTCTCTCCCATACCTATGAAGTGGTGGAAATTCCGGAACAGGACAGAGTGGACAGGTTCCTGCCGCCCTTCAATCCCCCCTGGCGGTTGACTCCGGACGACCCCCATGCCTTCGGCGGTCTGACTTCTCCCGACCACTACATGGAACTCCGTTATAAACTTCAAAAAGATATGGAAAAGGTTCCGGCTCTGGTGGAGGAGACAGGAAAAGAATACGAACAGCTGTTCGGCCGTTACCTGGGCCAGGTGGAAGAATACCTGTGCGCCGATGCCGAACTGGTTTTTGTGACCTCGGGCACGGCCGGTTATACGGCCAGGGTGGCGGTCGATGAACTCCGCGAAAAGGGTATCAAAGCCGGGAATCTCAGGATTAAGCTCTTTCGTCCTTTTCCATTTGAAAAAGTCAGGGCCGTCCTGTCCCGGGTGCCGAGGGTGGCGGTTCTGGACCGCAATATCTCCTACGGCCACCACGGAATCTTTTACCAGGAAGTTAAATCCGCCCTGTACGGACAGCCGCGTTCTCCGCTCCTCTTCGGCTTTATTGCCGGTCTTGGCGGCCGCGACATAACCAGAGATTCTTTCAAGGAAATTGCCGATTACGCCCTGAAAAAAGAGAGAGCCGAAGAAGAAATAGTCTGGATAGGAGTGAAAAAATGAGCAAAGAAAGAAAAATGACCCTAACCATACCGCGGGAAGAATTCATGAGCCCGGGCCATCTGGCCTGCCAGGGCTGCGGCGCCTCTCTGGCCATGCGCCTGGCGCTTAAGGGCCTGGGACAGCGAACGATCGTCTGCATTCCAGCCTGTTGCTGGGCGGTCATCGACGGCCCCTTCCCGCATTCCTCGCTGGATATTCCGATTTACCACTGCGCCTTTGAAACCGCCGCTTCTTCCGCATCCGGAGTCAGGGCCGGGCTGGATATGGTAGGCGACACCGAAACCACCGTCCTGGCCTGGGCCGGAGACGGCGGCACTTTTGACATCGGACTTCAGGCCCTGTCGGGCGCGGCCGAGCGCAATGACGACATCATTTACACCTGCTATGACAACGAAGCCTATATGAACACCGGCATCCAGCGAAGCTCGGCTACTCCGGTCGGAGCCTGGACGACCACCACTCCGGTCAAGCACTATAAGAAAGAGCGGAAAAAGGACATCATCGGTATCATGGCTGCCCATGGGATTCCTTATATCGCCACTGCCAGCGTGGCTTACCCGGAAGACATGGTCAAAAAATTTAAGAAGGCCAGGGAAATCAAGGGAACCCGATTCATCCATGTCTTTGCCCCCTGCCCGGCCGGCTGGAAGAGTCGTCCCGAAGATACCGTCAAACTGGCCAGGCTGGCGGTGCAGACAGGGTATTTCCCGCTGTTTGAGATAGAAGACGGAGAAAAATGGACCCTGAATCTGAAAGTTAAAGAAAGAAAACCCATAGCTGAATACCTGAAGCTCCAGGGTCGCTTCCGGCACCTCAAGGAAGAAGAAATTGTCCTTATTCAGCAGGAAGTCGACGCCAGCTGGGCAAAGATTCTGAAGAATTGCGGTCTTTAAATTAATCAACTGAATGAAAGGAAATTCAAGTGAAGAAAATTATTCTGCTGACTGTTCTGGTCGGGCTGCTGATAGCCGCTCCGGCCTGCAATAGAGAAACCGGAAACAGCAATAGGGCTGTTGAGCCGGCAGCCAAGGCCGAACCGGCGCCTGATTTTTCGGTCATCGGTCTGGATGGCCAGGAGCTCAGCCTGGCCTCGCTGAAGGGCAAGGTCATACTGGTTAATTTCTGGGCCACCTGGTGTCCTCCCTGCCGGGCTGAAATACCCGAGTTTATTGAAGCTTATAACGAGCTTAAGGACCGCGGGCTGGAAATCCTGGGCTTTTCAGTCGACGATTTGCCGGAAGCCGAACTGAAAACATTTGTGACCAGGGCTAAAATGAATTACCCGGTGGCTCTGGTCGGTCAGGATATAGTTGCCGCTTTCAAGCCGGGCCAGTACATCCCTACCTCAATTTTTATCGACCGAACCGGACGCCTGAGGTATAAACACGTCGGGCAACTGGCCAAGAAAGACCTGGTCCGGATCTTTGAAGAGCTGGAAAAAGAATAGACAGATCTGTCTTTAACAGACACTCTCTTATGCCCGGGCTCGGTTTCAGGCCCGAAAGCTGAAATTACCAGCGGTACAGGGCCGAGGCCCAGGTGAATCCGGCTCCGAAAGCTACCATGGCGATGATTTTCCCGGGCTCAAGTCTGCCCTCTGCTTGCAGTTCATACAGGGCGACCGGGATAGTGGCCACCGACATGTTACCGTAGCGGTCGACATTGACCACCACCTTTTCCGGGTCCAGTCCCAGCCTCTCCCCGATGGCGTCAATGATCCGGAGGTTAGCCTGATGGGGTATGAGGAAATCTATCTGCTGCTTGTCCAGCCCGGCCAGCTTCAGAGCTTCAACGATTGACTCCCCCATGCGCTTGACCGCATGCTTGAAAACATCGTTTCCTTTCATATGAATATAATGCAGCTTATCTTTAACCGTCTGTTCACTGGCCGGATGAAGGGTCCCGCCGCCGGGGAGCATCAGTAGCTCTCCCAGAGAACCGTCCGCTCCCCAGAAATGAGACAACAGTCCCGAGTCATCCTGGCTTTCTTCCAGGATAAAGGCTCCTGCCCCGTCCCCGAACAGGACGCAGGTGGTCCGGTCTTCCCAGTTGGTAATTTTCGAAAGAATATCGACTCCGATCAGAAGAACCCGGCGGCAGACTCCGCCCAGGATCAACCCTTCGGCGACGATTAAACCATACAGGACTCCGGTGCACCCGGCCTGCAGGTCAAAGGCCGGCATCTCTCTGGTGCCCAGCTTTTTCTGGATCCAGCAGGCGGTGGACGGAAAAAGCGTGTCCGGGCTGTTGGTGGCCACCAGAATCAGGTCGATATCTTCGGGTTTCAAGCCGGCCCGGTCGAGCGCCTGCCTGGCCGCAGCCAGACCCAGGTCCGAAGTCACCTGCTGGTCGGAGGCTATCCTTCTTTCCTTGATCCCGGTTCTGGTGGTAATCCAGTCATCGGAAGTATCCACCATTTTTTCCAGGTCGAGGTTGGTCAGAACCTTGTCGGGAAGGTATATCCCGAGGCTGCTGATTTTGACTCTTTTTCCCTTCTTAACCATAAACCTACTCCTGATGACAATCTATGATACCTATTTCAGGTTCAAAAATAAAGTCCGGGGTGGTAAAATAGGGCGGGTTCGGGACGGCGTTATGAGAAAGCGGCCTGTTAAATTAACCATATTTATCATTATTTATATTGTTTTCCTGTCAGCCGTCCGGGCTCAAACCGGTCCGGGCCAGTATACTGAAGAAGCCCCTCTCGGCAGCTGGAACCTTTTCGGCCCGGAAACCGCGGCCAGCCTGGGGGCCGGGTTCTGCCGGCTGGCCAGGCCCGATTCGGTCAGCGTTGCTTACTTTAATCCGGCCCTGTTGACCTTTTTGCCCTGGCTGTCTTTAAGCTGGAGCGGCAGCTTCAACCAGGCTCAACTTTTCAGCTACTGGCTGGTAAACACCGGAGTGATAACCACCTCAGGCAACCTCACCCACCGCGGCTGGCAGCTTGACCATTTCGGCCTTTCCCTCAGGACAGGCGGCTGGGCCGTCGGCCTGGGAGCGGCTTTAGTGGAAAATTACGGCCGGCCGGGACTGGAATACAGGTATGTCTATAATCAACTGCTCTACAACCAGATGCAAATCTGGCAAACAGGTTACCTGTCCGCTTACACCGTCAGCCTGGCCAGAAATCTCGGCCCGAAAATAAGCATCGGGGTGGGTCTGAGCTACGAGCGGGGTCGGATAGTAAGGAGCCTGGACGAGTTCTGGCCGCAGGAACTTATTCAGTTGCTCGATTATCGCCACCAGAAAATCACAGGTTTCAGGGCGGTGGCCGGGTTGAGCTACAAACTCAACGACCGCCTGTTGCTTGGACTGAGTTTCAGCCCGCCTTATTTTCGAAAAGCGAAGAGCTCGAGCTCCCTATCCTACCAGACTCCGCTGGAAGAAATTGAAATCCAGGGACAGGCTTCCGACCGGATAAAAAGACCCCTGGTTCTTGGGCTGGGAGGCCGGCTGGAGATAAGCCCCGGTCTTAAAATCTTTTTAGAGGCGGTTTATTTCGGCTGGGCAAAGTACTCCTTTTCATATTTCGGAGAAGAACAGGCGAGAAATTTCAGAAATACCATAAGGCTGTCCACCGGCCTTGAATACCTCGGGAAATTCAGGTTCCTGGGACGGACCTGGTCCTCACCCTATTTTCTGGGCCTGGCGGTCGACCCGCAGCCCGGAACCGAGCCCGAGACCACCTATTATTACCTTACTTTTGGTTCGGGGCTGGGAAATGAATACTGGCGGCTTGGCTTCTCCACGGCTCTCGGTCTGGAAAGCGGTTCGGGGCACAAACTGAAGAGGCAAAAGATATCCATTACCCTGGACCTCTATCCCCATCACCGGAAAGTTTCGGCGGAAAAATAAAATGAAAACAGAATTAGCCAGACTGGCACTGATCTTATTGTTGTCGCTTTCGACGGTTCCGGGATATCCCACTCCGGCCATCTCTGCCAAGACCGGTCCGCACACCCTTGAAGTTATTGCCCTCGAGGCCCGGCAGGACCTTCGGACCCTCAGGCTCAACTTCCCGCTCGACCCGCTGCTGGCAGAAGGAGGGAAGGTCTATTTCCTAGTCGAAAGAAAGTATCTCCAGGCCATCCAGGAGTTCGGATATTCCTTCACCCTGGAAACCGCCCGATTTGAACAGACAGGTGAAAAACTCCTTCGCCCGGGGACGAAGATCCAGGGAGGACTGAACGGAGCCTACCATTCTTACCTGGAACTGGGCGCCGAGCTCAAATCCCTGGCCGCATCCTATCCCGACCTGGCCAGGCTTTATGTTCCCGGGAAGAGCCTTGAAAACAGGAATATTTACGCTCTCAAAATAAGCGACCACCCCGGCCAGAGCGAAGACGAACCGGGAATTGCTCTCCTGGGGGGCCACCATGCCCGGGAATGGATCTCGGTGGAAGTGCCCCTGCTCATCGGCCGTTACCTGCTGGAGAATTACGAACGGGAAGCCCGGGTCCGGGATATAGTCAATTCGGCCGAAATCTGGATAGTGCCCCTGGTCAATCCGGATGGCCTGGAATATTCAATACTGAACTACCGGCTGTGGAGAAAAAACAGACGGCTTAACGGCGATGGTTCTTACGGCGTGGACCTTAACCGGAATTACTCCTATCAATGGGCTTATGACGATCTCGGTTCCAGCCCCGTGCCTTCGTCGGCGGTTTTCCGGGGAGCCGGCCCCCTTTCCGAGCCAGAAACCGAAGCCGTAAGAAATCTTTTCCAGAACCACCGGATACAGTCGGCCATTTCTTATCACAGCTTTTCGCAGCTCATACTCTATCCCTGGGGCTACCTTGACCAGCCGGCCGAAGACGAATCCCTGCTTCAGAGCCTGGCTGAAGATATGGCCGGGTTGATTTCTCAGGTTAATGGCCGGGTCTACCAGACCGGCCGGGCTTCAGCCTTGCTTTACCTGACCAATGGCGACTTTGCCGACTGGGCTTACGGTTTTTTCCGCACCCTGGCTTTCACCATAGAACTGCCGCCGGTGGACCTGCTCCAGGGAGGCTTTCTGAATTCAGAAAGCGACATAGACCTGATTTTTCGGGAGAACCTGCCGGCTGCTCTGTATCTTATCGAGCGAACGATAGCCTCCTATTCCGGGAGCGCGGCCCGGTTATCTCCTTTTTTAAGGAGAGAGCTTGAAAAAGACGATGAAAGTATGGTAATAAAAAGGCCGGGTGCTGCTTTCAGGGGGAAGGAGAGCAGGTAGTGGATAACCTGGCTTCAAGCCATCTCAGCCTTCTTTCAACCCCGGAGCTCCAGAAAGCCGGGCTTCCCTTCTGGGTTTTTTACCTTTTGTTGAGTGTCATTCTGTTTCTGATTTTCATCAATTTTCTTCAGAAAAAAGACCTGCGCCAGAGAATCAGCTACGTTCTGGCCGGCCCCCGCCGGAGATTTTCCCGTCTGAGAATAGAGGTCCTGTTAAAAAGAGAGGAAGGCAAGAAATCCGAGCTGCTGAAACACCTGGGAGAGCTGACTTCGATTCAATGGCCGGACCTGCCTGAAATAGAAGAAATCTCCAGGGAAATAAAAACCCTGGAAGAAAAAAATACCGCCCTCCAGGGCGAGTGGCACCGGATTTATAAGCAGCTGGATGGTTTAAATCAGGAAAAAACTCGACTCCTGTCCTCACCCGTCACGGATGACAAACTTAAGGCCCGATTGGCCGAACTGGAAAGCAAAATTGCCGACCTGGAAAAAGAACTGGGTCGAATCCAGGCCGGAATCGTGGCCACAGACGAACAACTGGAGCCATACCACCAGACCATCGGCCACCTCATGTACCGTTTAAGGCCCAACCGGGAAGACCTGGCCTTCCTGTATTTTCAGATAGACTCGGTGGAGAGCCGGATCCAGCAGCTAAAAGAAAAGCTGGAAAAACTTTAGCCCGGCTCTAATTGCCGGCGCAACTCCCTCCCGTGGCACATTGTCCTGTGGACAAGTTCCGTCCTTTACCGGACCGGCCATCCGGGCTAAAATAAACATATGACCAAAAGCCCGATTCTGGCCCACCTGTGCTGCGCGCCCGACGCCCTCTACGTGGTCGGCCTGCTGCAGGCTGAATTCGAAGTGATCGGCCTGTTTTACAACCCCAATATACACCCGGAAGAGGAATACCGGCTCCGTCTGGCTGAAGCCAGAAGGGTGGCCGCACACCTGCAATTCAGGTTGATCGAGGATATTTACGACCCTGAAACCTGGTTTCGCCTGACCGAGAAATTCAAATCCGAACCTGAAAAAGGCCGTCGTTGCCACATCTGCTTTGCCTGGCGGTTGGAACGAACCGCCAGGAAAGCCCTGGAAGCCGGCATTCCGACTTTCACCACCATAATGAGCGTCAGCCCCTGGAAAAACAGCGCCGTGCTGAACAGAATCGGAAGAATGACTGCCAGAAAGTACGGACTGAGATTTCTGGAAGCCGATTTCAAGAAGAAAGACGGTTTTAACCGCAGCGTCCGGCTCAGCCGTGAGTTCGGCCTTTACCGCCAGAATTATTGCGGTTGCCTGTACAGCCGGAGGCCGAGCTCGCCATGAATCGGCAGGCTTTCCGCCTTATAGTCCGGGGAACAGTCCAGGGAGTAGGATTCCGACCGTTTATCTACCGCCTGGCCACCCGTCTGGGCTATTCCGGTTTTGTCAGAAATATCGGGCAGGGAGTGGAAATTTATCTGGAAAAGCCGGGGGGAGACCTGTCGGAATTCCTGGAATCGCTGAGAACCGAAGCCCCTCCCCTGGCCAGAATTGAAGGCGTTGATTACCAGCCGGTAGAGCCGCTCGGCCGGTCGGGGTTTGAAATCGACCGTTCCAGCCAGGAAAAATCTTTTGTTTTTATTTCTCCCGACATAGCCACCTGTTCCGATTGTTTAAGAGAAATCCGGAATCCCGAAGAAAGACGCTACCGCTACCCATTCACCAATTGCACCAACTGCGGCCCCCGTTATACCATTGTCCGCCGGCTTCCTTACGACCGGCGAAAGACGACCATGTCCGGCTTCAGGATGTGCCCTGCCTGCCGGAAAGAATACCAGGACCCCCTCGACCGGCGCTACCATGCTCAACCGATCGCCTGCCCGCACTGCGGCCCGGAAGTTTCCCTGTTTGAGGCCGCCAGCGGGAAAAAAATTCCAGGCGGCCTGAAAGAGGCAGTGCGGCTCATCCGGAATGGCAAGATACTGGCGGTCAAGGGACTGGGCGGTTTTCACCTCATGTGCCTGGCCACCAGCCGGAAAGCCGTAAAACGTCTGAGACAGATTAAAAGAAGGCAGACTAAGCCCCTGGCCCTGATGGCCCGGGATATCGAGACCGTCAGGAAATATGCGACTGTCAGCCCCTCGGAAAAAAGCTGGTTGACTTCGCCGGCCCGCCCGATAGTTCTTCTGAAAAAGAAAAGAGAATTGCCGGGGATTGCACCGTTTAATGATACTGTCGGCATCATGCTCCCCTACACCCCGCTGCATCACCTGCTGCTCAAAGACCTGCCGCTGATTGTAGCCACCAGCTCCAATCGGAAAGACGCCCCGATCATCAAAGACGATTGCCTGGTGGGTCCCGAACTCTGCGATTACATCCTGACCCACAACCGGGAAATCGCTATGAGGGCCGACGATTCGGTGCTCAAAGTGGTCAACGGAAAGCCGGTCTTCTTCCGCCGGGCCCGGGGATTCGTTCCTTTCCCGCAAGCTGTTCCTGAGAATCTCAACAGCCCGGTCCAGATTCTGGCCGTGGGTGGCGAACTCAAGAATACCATCTCAATTTATAAGAATGGCTACATAGTCACCTCACAGTTTCTGGGGGACCTGGATGATTACGAGAATTTCAGATACTTTGAAGAGACCCTGGCTCACCTCAAAAAACTTTTCAGTTTCCGCCCCGACCTGGTGGTCAGCGACCTTCATCCCGATTTCTGGAGCACGCGCTACGCCCGAAATCTGAAAATACCGCACCTGCAGGTGCAGCACCATTTTGCCCACAGCCTGGCTCCTCTGGTGGAGCACCATCTTATCCCGGATAAAAAATTTCTGGGGGTGAGCTTTGACGGTTTCGGTTACGGAGACGACGGGCAGGCCTGGGGGGGAGAATTCCTCCTGGCCGACCTGGATGGTTACGAGAGATTCGCTCACTTTGATTATGTCCATCTGCCGGGAGGAGATGCTGCCGCCAGAGAACCCTGGAGAATGGCCGCCGCTTATCTTTACCGGACCTTCGGAAAAAACTTTCGCCTTCCCCGACCTCTGGCCCGGGTTCCTGAGAACAGACTGCGTTCGGTGCGGTTGATGATGGAACGGAACATCAACAGTCCGCTGACTTCGAGCGCCGGCCGGCTGTTTGACGCCGTAGCTTTCATCTGCGGCCTGGCCCCGGCCAGGGTGGAATTCGAAGCTGAGGCTCCCTCCCGGCTGGAAGCCGCAGCCTCTAAAGTCGGCTCCAAATTTGGCCGGAGTTATGCTTTCTCGATAAACAAGACCACCAGACCCTACCGGATTGATTTCAGTCCGACCATAATAGAACTGGTTTTTGACCTGGAGAAGAAAAAAGTCCGTCCTGATGAAGCGGCCAGGAAATTCCACCTGACCCTGGTCCGGGTCATTCTGGAAACGGCTCTGCTGGCCCGAAAGGAGCATGGCCTCAACCTGGTGGCCCTGACCGGCGGGGTGTTTCTAAACCGCATCCTGACCGAACAGACAGAAAAAGTGCTGAAAAAAAACGGATTTGAAGTTCTAAGACCGGTGTTTTATTCCCCGGGGGATGAATCTCTGTCCCTCGGTCAGATTGCCTATGCCCTTAACCAAATAAAACGAGAACCATTCTGAGCCGACGGCGGCCTGGTTTTGACTATCTATTTGAGGGAAATTCTGCGGCGACTCTTTTCCAGCCTGAACCCGGGTTCTCCGAAAAAATAGATAGCCGCATTGACCAGCAGGGCCAGAAGGAATCCTGAGACGGCAGCCAGGGCAAAACCGAAAATTCCGCCCAGAAGGCTGAAGACCAGCCCTCCCATCAACTTTCCCTGCATTTCTTTAAGAAAAGCCGGCAGGGTGCCCACCAGCCCGGGGAAAAATTCTGTGGAGCCAAGCACCAGCCCGAACAGAACACCCAGGAAAATGCCCAGCCCCCCGGAGAACAGGAGAAAGGAAACCTGGTCCACCGACCGCAGGTAGATGGTTCCGCTTTCAGGTGTTTTCTGTTCCAGCCGGTCGGTCCCATGTTCTCTGTCGGTCGGCGGTCCCTCCGGTTGTCCGTAAAGCCCGGCCCCGCAGAAGGGGCAGACCTTAAGGTCATGGTCAACCAGATTGCCGCAGGCCACGCAGATAATTCTGGTTGCGGTTTTGACCAGCAGTTCACCGCAGTTCTGGCAGTTCCTGGCCCCCGTTTCATTCGGATGATAGCAGTTAGGGCACAAAACCGAATCGCCCCCGTTCTCCGGCGGTTCCGACTGAATCCATTGCCGGCCGTCGTAATAATACCAGCGGCCGGTCTGGGCTCCTATCATCCAGCACCGCCCCTCCTCGTCCACCAGCCGCAGTTTCTTCAGGGCCTCGGCATACTGATCCCGACTCAGGTCACCACGCTTGAACTGCTTGCTCAGCTGATAGAAACTGGCTTCCACCGTCCGAAAACGTCTGCCCGGCATGTCTTTACCCCAATTAAATTTATATTGAAAGAAACATTTTAGCAAATTTCGCCGACAAATATCAGGTGCCTAAAATTTGTGCAGTTAGTTATATCTTCCACAAATTCAACACACTTGAGTTGAAAGTCGCAGCTTTTTTGCACAGGCTTTTCCACAAAAATTGTGAATATCTTCAATCGATAAGCGGTCGGTTAAACAACGGCTCTTATTTCAAAAGGTCAAGCAGGCTGTTGCCGGATATGGGCGCCGGTATAAACGACAGAATAAAAATCACACCTATGGCCAGACTGAGAATGATTCTTTTCCCGGAAAATCTGCGGTCGGAATCGACCACCGGGGGATGGCGGAGCCCCAGGACTGATATCAGAACCGCCCAGACCAACCAGCCCGCCCAGTAAAAAACACCCAGCACGATCAGGATCATAATGATCCCCGGGGCCAGCTTCCTGATTTTTTCTCCGAACAGGGCATAGAGAATGTGCCCTCCGTCGAGCTGCCCCACCGGGAAAAGATTGAAGGAAGTAACCAGTAATCCCACCCAGCCGGCCACGGCCAGGGGATGCAGAATCAGGTCCTGGTTTTCAGCCACCGGCCCGAAGGTCCACCCGACAAACAGCTTGAGAAGCAGTGGCTCCCCGAATAAGATCGAGCTCTCTCTCGGCAGGGCCGGAACCAGCCTGGAGAGCTGCAGACCGGCGAACAGGGCCGGAACCGATAACAGAAAACCGGTTACAGGCCCGTTGGCCCCGACGTCGAACAGTTCTTCCCGACCGGTCAGGGGCGCCTTTATCCGGATAAAAGCACCCAGAGTGCCGATCAGGGTAGGCGCGGGAATAAAATATGGAAGGGTAGCCTGGACCCGGTACCGGCGGCAGGTCAGATAATGCCCTAACTCATGACCCAGAAGGATGGTCAGCAAAGATACAGAATAGATCAGACTGAGCCTGATCAGGGCCGGTTCCAGGAATAGCGATAGGTTGAGGGCTCCGGAAATTTCCTCGGGATTCCGGCCGGCGAAAAGATAATTTATCCCCCATAAGTAACCGACAAAATAGGTCGATAGTACGGTCAGGATAAAAAGAATAAAATTAATCCACCCTTTGCCGGTCAACATGACAGATAAAAAAGCAAAAACGGCAGTGCCGCCGCACTACCGGTGATTTTCTCTGTTAATCAGCTGCCCTTAAGACGACGGGCCTTGGCTTCCAGATCTTCCCTTCTTTCCTGGTGGTCGGGGTCGGGAACGCAGGCGCCGCTGGGGCAGACCGAGGCGCACTGCGGCTCGTCAAAAAAACCAACGCACTCGGTGCATTTTTCCGGGTCGATTTCGTATCTCTCGTCGCCGGGAGAGATTGCCTGATTGGGACATGCCGGTTCGCAGGCTCCACAGTTGATGCACTCTTCAGTAATCTTGTAAGCCATTTTGTCCTCCTTTTCTGTAGGCTAAATCTATTATATTCTTCTGCTTGAAATAAACAATACTCCTTTCGGTTAGCGAATGGTTTCCAGGCTCATAACTTTCATCGCGGCCTGATAGCCATAATAAGTATTCTGGTAGTTTGATTGCAGGTCCCGATAGAGGCCGACCGCCTGGTCTTTTTGCCCGGCCTTCTCATAAGTCTCAGCCAGCCGAAACAGAATCACGTCCAGAGGATAATCTTCAGGCTTTTCTTTCTCCATTTGACGGTATATCTCTATTGCCTGCTCGTACTGTCCGCGTCTGGACAGAACCTGGGCATAGAGGTCAAGAATCTGAAAATGAATCAGGTCTCGTCCCCTGTCCTTGACCCTGGACAGCACCTGTTCGGCCCTGTCCAGGTCGTTCCTTTCAAGATAATAAGTGGCTAAGGCTAGGCTGGCCATCCGGTCGTATTTTTTCTTCTGGGCCAGGCTCTCCAGCTTAGCCAGATTTTCCGGCTTCTGTTCCAGTTCAGCCTTCAGAGTCAGAACCTCACTCAGATAACCCGCTTCCCGGCCTTTCTGGTATTCCAGCAGGAATCTGACGCCGATTATCACGGCCAGCAGGGCGACCAGCACCAGAGCTATGGCCATGAATTTCTTCTCGTGTTTCTTGACCCAGCGCACAAACTGGCTCAGGCCGGTGGCCAGTTCGTTTTCCTTTAACTGATGCCTCTCGGTTCTTTTCATTTTTGACTGCTCCTTGAAGACTTCTTTTTAGCACATTCGGGCATAAAATCCAAGTGAAGAAATGAAAAAAGCGGTTTCGGAGAACCACCTATCGACTGCGGCCTCAGGAAACTGGAATGGCAGCGCTTCCGGCCGAACTTCTCCCGTCGCCGGGCCGGGGTGGCATCAAAGGGGAAAGATCATCCGGGCGGATGTCAAGGAGAAAAACTCCAATCAATAGTTGATTTTGATGAGTCCGGCCTTTTCCCTGACCTGCTTTCTGATTTCCTCTTTGCTTATCAGGCCCTCTTTTTCAGCTTTGATGGCCAGGAAAAGTTCATAGGTGGTCAGCAGGGCGTTGCCGTCCTTTTCAGCTTCTTCCACCTGGAACTGCGAATAAGGGTTATTTCGAAGTTTGGCCTCGACCAGATTGAAATAGTTGCCGACCAGGATGGACTTCATTCTGGTATTGTCAAATTCCTGCATGCGGCGCCCCTTGTACCTCTGCAACAGGATGCAGTCATCGTCGGTGGCCCAGTTGCGGCTGCTCCGGATGACCACCAGGATCAGAAATTCCTTTCGCAGGCAGACTTCTATCGGCTGGTCGTTGTTCTCGATCAGCCACAGGTCCTCTTCCTTGTCCCTGATGACGTTTTTCCAGTACTGGTCGACATCCACCACCCTGGCCCAGCCCAGATACTTAAAAGCCTGGAGAACGGCTGCTTTCAGTTCCGGGCCTTCGGCCTTGAGCAACCGGTTGAAGGCTTCCTGCTGCGTCTCCCGCAGGGTCTTAATCTGCTCGTCGAGTTCCTTCAACCTCTCTTCAAACTTCTTTTTTTCTTCTTCCTTCTTCAGGAATAATTCTTTGATTTCCGGGAACAGATATTCTTCCCTGTCAATCCAGTCCATCGGTTCAACCTCCTTGCCTTTCATTTCCATAAGCGGAAAAACATCTTTCAGGATGAAATCAGCCACCCGGATGTTATTCTGACCGAACCAGGGCAGAAGCCAGATAAAACCCTTGCCCTTCCTGATCATCAGGGAAACCGGAAAGCCGTCATGGCTCTTGGCCACTATTTTCCAGCTTTCATTGGAGCTGGCCGGGACCTCCCACAGGTCGGCCCCGAAAGAATTGGGAAGCAGCTTGTAGATATGGGCCAGGCTGCCGGAAAATTTTTCAAATACCAGGTTAAAGGGCATTTCCGGGTTTACCAGCAGCACCTCTCCCGGAGCCGATTCCTGGAAGTGGATATCGGGAAAAGTCCCGATCACCCCGGTCAGCTGGTAAAGGTGCCCCTTGCCGACAAAGCAGACCACTCTCGACCCGTCGGCCACCATTTCTTGAACTTTCTCTGCCAGTCCGGAGGGAACAGCCTCTTCCTCAACCGGCCAGTTAAGCTGATAAAAAATTACCCTGGCCTCGGGCAGGATAGTCGGCAGATTCCTGAAATCGGAGGTGTGAATGAGAAAGGTATCGACCTGTTCCTGCTCCAGAAATTCCTTATCCTTATCCTCAAAATCCAGCAGGATGACCCTGTTCATGGCTCGGTCCTTTCAAGTCTATGATTTCACCCCTTTATTAAACCATTCCACTGACAAATTTATCACCTTTCAAGGTGAATTAAAAGATGATTTCTGCTCCCCTCATTCAACCGCACAGACTGTCGGCAACCTTTCCGACCTCCGGTTTTCTCCCGGTTACGGCTCCTCCCTCTTTGAGCCCGACCTCCCTGACCCGGCTGCCCTAAATTTGCCATGCCGGATTTAACAGAATGCCCCTGGGGAGACTCGAACTCCCGGCACAGGGATTAGGAATCCCTTGCTCTATCCATACTGAGCTACAGGGGCAGTCTTAATAAGAGCTAAATATAACCTATCAGCCTGATTTTTTCAATCCAGAAGGCCGGGGCCGGCCCGTCCGCCTCTATCTCTGACAGGATGGGCAGAAGAATGAACTCCGCCCGGCTATTTTTCTTCTGCTTATAGCGCTCCGCCGGCAACGGAGACAGGGCTGACCTTCACGGTCATAGACCAGATGTTTTAGCTGGAAGCGACCTTTTTCTCCGGTGGCGTCAACATAATCGCTGATTGATGAACCTTTGAGTTCTATCGCCTGCCTCAAGACGGATTTCATTGCCCGGCTCAACTTCCGGACTTCTTCCGGGCTCAGTTCTCCGGCCGGTCGGTCAGGTCTTATCCCGGCCCGAAACAGAATTTCGTCAGAATAGATATTTCCGATTCCGGCAATAATTTTCTGGTCGAGCAACCAGCCTTTGATTTTTTTCCGACCGTGCCGGCCCAGCAAATCCCGGAATCGGGCCAGGTTCAGGGCCAGCGGTTCCGGCCCCAATTCTGAATTGACCCGACTCAAGATCTCCGGCATTCGCAAACAATTCAGGAAGCCGAATTTCCTGATATCGCGAAATCGCAGCTCCTCTTTCAAACCGCTGAAGGTCATCCGGGCATGAGTATGTTTATCCAGGGATTGTTCGGGACGGCACAGGTAAAGCTGTCCGGTCATTTTAAGATGAATCAGCAGCCCGCAGCCGCCGGAAAAATTGAAAATTATCATTTTCCCGCGGCGCCAGATGCGCTCAATCTTTTTTCCCCGGTACACATCCGGACTCAGGGCGGAAAAGGATTGTTTCCGGTTAAGGTGGGGCGAAAGAAACACCAGTTCTCCGACTCGTCTGCCTTCCAGCCTGGAACGCAGGCCGGCGACCACAGTTTCCACTTCAGGCAATTCCGGCATGAATTGATTTTACCCTTCCCATCACAAATAGCCAAGGGCAGTCCGACCGGGACCGCCGTTGCAAACCATAAGCCTCCCTGATTGCCTGATCGGCAGCCATTATCTCCGGGGTGCGGCGCGCCGCAGCCCGGCAGGACATTCTTTCCTTTTGAGCCAACTATGAATCGCAGAGCCAGGGTTTTTGGAGGGTGGCACGGCGTGTCTCCGAACCGCCCGCAGCGGAAGGGGTTTCCCACGGGGGGATCGGTGAGCGAGGACGGGAGGGGGCGCGCCTTGACAGGACCCTCCCATAATTTCAGCCGCCGAAGAAACATCAATGCTGTTTTTCAAACGGCGCAGCTTGATTTAATCCTTCTTTTTAATTATTATTAGCTTCAATGAAAAAGAAAGCTATGACCGCAATAATACTTGGCTGGTTTATTCCCGGTCTGGGTCATATCTATCTGCGCCGGTACTGGAGAGGTCTGATCTTTCTGGCCGCCATCGCTCTGATGTCTTTGATGGGGCTGGTGATGGGCGGCAAAATTTATCCTCTGCAGGCCGAAAATCCGCTGACCTTCCTGGCCTTCCTCTCCGACCTCGGAAATGGCCTGCTGTATATCGTCTCCAGGTTTCTGCCGGTCGGTCTGGGTGAGCTGGAAAGATTGTCCTTTGAGTTCGGCACAGCCTACCTGGCCGGAGCCGGACTTCTCAACTACCTGGTGGCCCTCGACGCCTGGGACATTGCCAGAGGGAAAAAACAATGATTCTGGAAAGTCACCTCTTCACCATGATTATCTATGCCCTGCTGGTATCTCTGGTGCTGGCCCTGATCCGCCGTCCGGACCTGAAAAGCAGGCTTAAGTACGGGCTGACTTTGTTCATGATAATGACACTGGCTTCCCTGGCCTTCGGCTGGTTCATGTACCTGTTCGTAAAATAACTTTTCGGAAATATTGCCGCTCCCTTTGTTATTCAGTCCGGCCATAAATCTTTTGGCCGTAAAATGAATTGTGTTATAATCAAATTCCTTTAATCGGGTCATCATGAAATACGAAACTGTCATCGGCCTGGAAATCCACGCTCAACTCTTAACCAGGACCAAGCTCTTCTGCCGCTGCAGCACCGAATTCGGTCGAAGGCCGAACACCCTGACCTGCCCGGTTTGCCTGGGTCTGCCGGGCAGTCTGCCGGTCATCAATCGGGAGGCGGTCAGAATGGCCGTCAAGCTGGCCCTGGCCCTGGAAGCCAGAATCAACCTTAAATCGATCTTCAGCCGGAAAAATTATTTTTATCCCGACCTGCCGAAGGGCTACCAGATTACCCAGTATCATCTGCCGGTAGCCGAAAACGGCCGGTTGTTGATTGAGGTTAACGGAGCCAGAAAGGCCATCGGCATAGAAAGAATCAATCTGGAGGAAGACGCTGGCAAATCTCTTCACGAGGGCTTTCCCGATTCGGCCGAAAAAACTTACCTGGATTTTAACCGCTGCGGGGTTCCGCTGCTGGAAATCGTCGGCCGGCCCGACCTGCGCTCGCCCGAAGAAGCCGTGGAGTTTGTCCAGAATCTCAGGACCATTCTGCAGTACCTGGAAATCTGCGACGGCAACATGGAAGAGGGCAGCCTGCGCTGCGACGCCAACCTTTCCGTCCGTCCGGCCGGCTCAGCCGAATTCGGAACCAAGACCGAGGTTAAGAATCTGAACTCGTTCCGCTTTCTGGCCAGAGCCCTGGAGTATGAAGCCAACCGTCAGATTGAAGCCCTGGAACGAGGAGAGAGGGTAATTCAGGAAACCCGCGGCTGGGACGCCTCGGCCAACCGGACAGTTCCCCAGCGCAGCAAGGAAGAGGCCCACGACTACCGCTATTTTCCGGAACCGGACCTGCCGCCGCTGCTTATCTCCTCAGACTGGGTAAAAGAAATTGCCGCCGGGCTGCCGGAGCTGCCCCAGGCAAAAATCGACCGATTCGTCAGGGAATATCAGCTGCCGGTCTACGACACCCGGATCCTGACTTCCAGCCGGGTGCTGGCCGATTATTTCGAAGCTGTGGCCAGGCTTTCCGGCTCCCCCAAGCAGGCCAGCAACTGGATGATGAGAGAGGTTCTGCAATATCTTAAAGAAAACAACCTCGCCCCCGAACAGTTTCCGCTGCCGGCAGGATCACTGGCCGAACTGATCAAATTAGTTGAACAGCAGGCTATAACCATAACCATGGCCAAGGAAAAAGTTTTCCCGGAGATGTTGAAAAGGTCGGTTGAAGCCGGAAGTGATGTCCTGAAATCAAAACCGAACCTGGTTGACCCCGGGGCCATCATAGATGAACTTGGGCTGAAAAAGATAAGCGACCGGCAGGCCCTGGAACAAATCATAACCGAGGTCCTGGAGAAGAATCCGGGCCCGGTAAAACAATATCTCGAGGGCAAAGTCCAGGTCCTGGGATTTTTGCTGGGACAGGTGATGAAAGCCAGCCAGGGACAGGCCGACCCGCAGAAAGTCCGGGCGCTGCTCCGGCAGGCTCTCGACAACCTGCCGAAAACCAGGAACCAGTAGCCGCAGATGATTGAATTATTCCACGTCTGGAAGCAGTACCAGAAGCCGCACTGGGCCCTGTCCGACGTCTCGCTGGAAATCAGAAGCGGCGAATTCTGCTTTATAACCGGCCCCAGCGGCTCCGGCAAAACCACGCTGTTGAAAATAATCTTCCGGGAATTGATCCCGACCGAGGGCCAGATTCTGGTCGACGGAGTCAACATCCTGAAAATACCGGACCATAAAATCTACCGGATCCGTCGCACCATGGGCATTGTCTTCCAGGATTTCCGGTTGCTGTTTCACCAGTCCGTCTTCCATAACGTGGCCGTCCCCCTGCAGGTCATCGGGCTGTCGGCCAAAGAAATCCGGAGAAGAGTGTTCAACGCCCTGCGTCAGGTCAATCTACATCACAAGATGTGGGATTCTCCGCAGCGTCTGTCCTACGGCGAACAGCAGCGAGTGGCCATCGCCCGGGCCATAGTCAACAATCCCTCCATCCTGCTGGCCGATGAGCCCACCGGCAACCTGGACCCGGAACTGGCCTTTGAGATCATGGCCATTTTCAAGGAAATCAACCGGCAGGGAGCCACGGTCATCATCGGCAGCCATGACCGGGAACTCATCCGCCATTTCGGGGATAAGATTTTTTTCCTGCAGAAGGGCAAAATTATCGGCCAGGAAGAAAAACAATGATTTTCCGGCAAATCTGGTACCTGGTTAAGACAGCCGCCGGCAACCTCTGGACCTTCCGCGGCCGCAACCTGATCTCGGTGCTGATCATCGGATTTTCTTTCCTGGTGATCGGGATCTTCCTGGCTCTGTCCAATAACCTGACCTATCTCGGCCAGCAGCTGTCCAACAACCTGGCCGTCTCCTTTTTTCTCGAAACTAACCTGAAGGAACCGGAGCTGGAGCAAATCAAATCGCAGATTCTGGCCTCAGAACTGGTAGACCGGGTGACCTTTGTTTCTTCCGAAGACGCCCTGACTCGTTTCCGGGCTAACTTTCCGGAACTTCGCGACATACTGGACAACCTTAAATCCAATCCCTTTCCCCCTTCCTATGAAGTCAAACTCAAAGATAAGGTGCTGAGCCTTCAAGCCATCGTCTACTTTATGGAAAAAATCAAAGGCCTCAAAGGCGTGACCGATGTCCAGTTTAACCAGGAATGGGTGGAAAAGATGGATTCCCTCAGCCGGATTGTTCAGGCGGTCGGCTTTTTCCTGGGCGGCATCCTGATTTTAGCTTCCTTCTTCATAATCTCCAACGTGGTCAGGCTGAACGTTTTTGCCCGTAAAAACGAAATAGAAATTCTGCGCCTGGTCGGAGCCACCAACACCTTCATCCGGATCCCCTTCCTGGTGGAGGGATTTGTCCTCGGGCTGCTGGGAAGCTTGATATCGCTCGTCATCCTGTTCATTCTGGTCAAGGTCTTTCCGGTCTACATCGGCAGTTCCCTCGGCGCAGCCCGGGAGCTTTTCACCCTGCGGCCGCTGACGCTCAATCAGGCCCTCTGGCTGATTGCCGGCGGCGTGGTCACCGGAACCCTGGGCAGCGTTACCTCTGTTTCCCGGTTCCTCAGGATTTGAGCCCTCTCTTCTTAGCTATAAAACCGGTTATACATACCGAACGGAAACCGCCGAACAAATTAAGAGCTGCGCTTCTATCGAGCGGGCACGCGCCGCTATAGGACCCTCCCACGATTTCAGCCGATAAAGATACGGCGAGGATCCGTCTTGCTGAACGCCTCACAGTCACGAAGAGGTTCTTTCCCATCCAGGCCAATAAAGAATCGGCGATGGAAGGTTTTTAGAGGGTGGCACGGCGTGTCTCCGAACCGCCCGCAGCGGAAGGGGTTCCCCG